>Ga0209635_10000013_pt1 | contig 94448 bp, 68 predicted proteins | sample DeeMarSWOR230_32_FD_187463 | JGI IMG/M metagenome (GOLD analysis project Ga0209635, IMG submission 187463) | Marine sediment microbial communities from White Oak River estuary, North Carolina - WOR-2-30_32 (SPAdes) (version 2) | ecosystem: Environmental > Aquatic > Marine > Intertidal zone >...
CAGCTCAGTGCCCTCAACAATCACATCGGCACCAACCAGGGAACCGCCAGTCTCACTGTCGGTAACGGTACCAACAATCCTACCGTAGTCGGCAGCAAATAGCAAAGTGCCGACCAACATTAGGCCTATCAGTTTATTCATGCTTCACCTCCGCTATACAATGCTATTACGTTATCTCACAGAGTACTCACAGGAATTATCAAATTTCTTTGGGGTATGCTGTTATCGTGCCCTATACAGCTTATTTGGGGGTCCGCGGTGGTATCCGCTCTTTGGGGGAAAACTAACGCAGACTTTTCTGATAAATTTCTGTCGCCTCAGACGACGGCGCTGTAATCCCCATGCCATTCAGTGCTTTTATGAGCTTTTTGTACTGTCTTTGAATACCATCCGTATCGCTGAGCGCCTCGAGGTCGCGCATGACTGCCACGTGAATGGACTCATCAGAAGCATCAAGCCTGAGCGCTCGATTGAAATATGTCAGACTTTCTTCATATTCTTTTTCATCATAATAGATGCGACCAAGTTTTGTCAACACGTCCAACACCAACTTCACGTAATATGCCCTGATTTCGTCGCACCAATCGGCGACAATATCTTCACAGAAATCACCACCATACAGGTCTAATGCCTGCCCATAGAGTTGCTTAGCCCTTGCTTTATCATGCGTCAGCGCAGCACCCGCGTTATTAACGAGCCGTTGAAATCGTTGTACGTCGGTGCTCACATATATCTTGGGGTTCAAGTAATATTGGTGGCTGTCGAAGACAACTATTCTCTGTTTTTCGAAATCAGACCGCAGGATTTCCTTCAAGATATTACGTAGTGCCGATATTTCGACATGTAGACTGTGTGCTGCCCCGCGCAGGTTTTTATGAGGCCAGAATGTGTCAATGAGTTCATCCTTTGAATACTTTTTCTTGTAACCTGTGACGAATAGTACGAAGAGCTCCTTAGTGTTTTTTGTCCGCCAATTTGGCTTAATGACCCGTCCATTGGCATCCTTAATCTCAAGCTCGCCAAACATCCGGCAATCGAGGTCGTACACTCCCCTCTCAACCTGCATCCAGTTAATAATATCCTTTGCCTGCGTACTATCAACGCGCTCGAGCAATCGAATAACATAATCAACCATACAGTCATTCTCCACGGCCAGTCTGAATAGATCGATATTATCACGTGCCTCGATTAATAGATGCGCGTCGTATCCTTTGAGACGGGCGATTTCGAGGCATTTCTTGAAACACGTCAATGCCTGTTCATGGGCACCTTGTTTCAAATAACATTTGCTCAATTCGCAACCTGTGGTCATCGATAGGTAGTACTTATCTATACTACGCGCTTTTCTTAGGGCTTCCTTCAAGGATGTCAATGCGTCAGCAAACTTACCCTCCGCAGTTTCCAACGAGCCCCTAACCGTCAGATAGCCTACAAGCATGTTTGGTGTTTCGTTTATGATCTCAAGCAGGGAAGCCATTTTGGCAAATGCCTGACGCGCCTTGTTCGTTTCGCCCAACCTTAAATGAGAATCGACAATATCACCGAATATATAGGGATCCAATATCTTCGAGTATGTTTTGTACTTCTCTATCGCTTCGTTCAAGCACTCAAGGGCTTTACGAAAACTACCCTCGGCCCAGTGTAATTTCCCCCTGATGTATACTAGATACTTTGTGATCCATGGATCATTGTATTTCTGTAATGCCTCTTCAGCACACGTCAGGTACTCCCAGGCTTTTGCATAGTCGCCAGTATCAATATTTATCGCCACAACCGTGCTGTATTTGTACACAAGGTCTAGCCCGTACAACATATCGCCAAATCTCGACAGATCCTCCATGAACAGCCGGTCAGCTTCCTTGAAATTAGACATCGTGAAATGAAGCAGCGCTATCCTTGTCAACAGCGATTCTTCGAGTTCCCTATCCTCGAACTTGCGCAGGATCTTCAGTGCTGTCTCGAAACACTCCTGTGCCTTATCGAAGCGGCAGGCATCTCGATACATACTACCCACCTGCATGAGAATGCGAGCCTTCAGCGGCGAATCCTTTTTATGAACCAGCCCGTATGCTTGGTTCGCGTAATACAATCCCTTGCGCCGCTGACCCTGATTGAAGTAGATAAGGGCCTTCAACATCACGGCTTGCGCCGTGCCCTTACGGTCACTTTTCCGGCGGAACAGTTTAAGGGCTGATTCGGTGAGTCTCAACGCCTGCAGTTTCTTGTCGAGATAGTCTAAGGCATCCGCCTTCCTCATGATAAGACGCGGGTACTTTTCGAGAGTTGCTTTGGGAAAACTATCTACGAGGAGAATGAAACCCTCATAGTCTGACCGCCTCATCCAATACTGATGATGATTCTCCAATGTATGCGCAGCCTTTGCATACCGCTCAGCTGCCACGAGATGCTTAACCGCAGACGCATAATCACTCTGAGTAAGCAGGTGAACCCCGGCCTTATGGTGAAGGTTTTTAATAACACTACTGGTATAGTATTGCCCGAGCATCTTGCGCAGGAATTCGTGGAAAATCGGATGGTATTGGTAATTATCACCCACCTTTGATATGAACATATTCTCCGAATCTAGATAGGCAATTACTTTCTTTGAACGACGCATGTTCAATAAGTAATCGCATACTTTAGGGTTGAGATAATCCAAAACCGAAGTCTTCAATAAGAACTCCTTGATCGCTCCTGGCGTTTGTTCAAAAACTTCTCGCGCGAAATAATTGAAGATATTCTCATCAGACGCAGCGTAGTTATCGAGAGTATCTTGCGTTGTGTCCTCACCGGCGGTGCGGATTCGCTGCAAAATAAGCTGTAGCACAGTGATCCAGCCCTTCGAGAATTCAGCGATACGCCTAATCTCGTCCGGTGACACCTTCAGACGGTAGACAGTAGCAAGCAATGATTGAATTTCTTCATCATTGAATCGCAGCTGTTCTTTCTCCATTTTAAATAATTCCTGTTTAGCCAGGTAATAAGCGAGATTGATATTAGGAACTGCCCGTGAAGAAATGATGAAATGTAGGTTCTTGGGTAGATGACGGAGAAAATAGTCTATCGCACTACAGATTCTGCGGTTGTTCTGTAGATAGTGAAAATCATCAAGGATGATGTAGAATTCGCCCTTTACAACCTTTATGAATTGGTTAATGAACGTACCGACTACTATGTCAACATTGCCGGTCTGGGGAATCAGATCCTCGACGGCCTTACCAAAACGCGTCTCATGTTTACGCACGCCCGCAACCAGATAACTAAAGAATGTTGCCATATTGCTGTCGGTATCATCGAGATCGTAGTAGACAAATGGCACCGAGATATCCTCACACAACTGGGCCAGCAGCGTCGTCTTACCGTAACCAGCGTCGGCACAAAGCAGTATTAGCTTCTTGTCCAGGTTTTCTCTGAATAAGTTCAGCAAGCGCTCACGACGCAGGAATGTTCCTTTTACGCCCGGGGGTTCAAGTTTCGTTTGAAGTATCAGGTTCGTCTTCTTCATGCCACACCGATAGGATTCAACTCTCGACTGCCGACAAACACGCTAGCCTAAGCCAGACTATCCTGGTAGATCTGTGTAGCCTCACGCGACGGTGAAGAAATGTGCAGCTCGCTCAGAGTTTCTATTAGCTTCTGGTATTGCCTCTGCACACCGTCGCTATCTTTGAGTGCTGTCAGACATCTCATTATTCCGATATGTATCTCTTCGTCATACGGGTCACGGCTCTCCGCCTCACGAAACAACGCCAATCCCTTATTCACGTCCCGCGCGTCATAATTAAACTGTGCTAGTTTCTTCATGACCCGCAAAGCCATTCCCTTATAATACGATCGCATATCAGCACACCAGTCCACACGCAAGTCATCGCAAAAATCACCGCGATACAATGCTAGTGCCCGGTCATATAATTGAATACTCCGTGCACGGTCGGTGGACTCCTGGGCGGCCGCATCATTTATCAAAGCCATGAATTCCTGAACATCCTTCTTGATACGCATGCGGGGATTCAATGAGTAGTTTTGACCCCGGAAGATTATGACATTATTCGAATCGAGTTTTGAATCAACCAGCTCGCGTATCATCTTTCTCAAGGCGGACATCTCAACTTGCAAACTGTGCACTGCCCGACTCAGAGGTCTTTGAGGCCAGCATGCATCAACAAGCTGGTCCTTGGTGCAACCCTTGGGATGATTCATGCTGAGCATAATGAAAAGCGCTTTTGCTCGATTGGTTCTCCAGTTCGCCGTGATCGAACGGCCGTGGGTATCTTTTATTTCCAGCTGACCTAGAAAGTTGCACTCCAGGTCATGACCCTTCTCATCAACGCTGAGTCGATTCACAATGTCCTGTGCTTTATCAGTTTCTATGTGTCCCAATACGCTCAGTAAAAAATCTACCATATGTTTTTCTTCCAGTGCCAATTCGAAAAGTGTAAGGTCAGTTCTTCCTTCTAAAACCAGATAGGCAATAAATTCATGCTTTTGCGCAATTGCGAGACATTTCTTAAAGTTGTCAAATGCTTTCGATATTTGCCGGCGCGCGAGATAATAATCTCCCAGTGCGTAGTGTATCATCATTACCTGATATGGATCGTACACTTTCTCACTGATTTGCAGCGCGCTCCTAAGTGATGATCGTGCCTGAGCGAACCTACGCTCAGCTGTCTCGAGTCTGCCTTTCATTATTTGAAAAAGGACCACGTGCTGCGGGATGTCCTGGCTCTGAGCCAACACGGACTCGGCCTGGTTCAACGCCTCACGCCCGTTGCGGATATCATTCATCCGCAAGTACACACCGACAAGATCAAGCAGCGCGTACAGATCTGATATTCGTACGTCTATTTCTCGATTGAGTTCAATGACCCGTCGGAACAATTCGATCGCCTTCGCATAATTACCCTGATAGACATTAACTCTTCCTCGTAACAACACCAAGTAGCTACTCAAATAGCGATCACTGTATTGCTGAACAATACCCTCGGCGCGCTCGATTTGGTCCAGCGCCTTTGCTAGATCACCATTATCAATGGCAATCGAACCAAGCGTCCGGTAGGTGTAGGCTAGTTCAAGGGGGCACACCCGATCGCGAAATTTCGTGGCGATCTGGGTAAATGCTTTCTCCGCTTGTTTCAAATCGGACATGTTGTAATACAACATGCCTAATTTGTGTAGCACATCGCATTCCAAGTCGGCTTTCTTCAAGACACGCGCTGCCCTAAGCGTTTCCTGAAGCACCTTCTCAGCCTTACCGAACTTACCCAGTATCCGGTAGGCCGTGCCCATGTTCATCATTATCTCAGTCTTCTCCTGGGATCTTCTGCTACTCACCAGTCGGTACGCCTTCGTTATTGAATAGAGAGCCCTACGGGATTGCATGAGAATGTGATAACCGAACCACTTCATCTTGTAGGCTCTAGCCATTCCCCTTGGATCATGCCTTCTCCGCAATCTCTTCAGGGCTTTGTCCGCAACCTTGAGCCCCTGCTGTGCTTTCAGGAGTTCAAAATACATCCTCGCCACTTTCAGCAGTAGATACGGGTGCGTATCAAGAAACGTTTCCGGGATCATCCCAGCGAGTTTCACGAAGGCTGCAAATTCGCCCGATGACAGCCAATGCTCGAAATTTTTATCAAGTATCTTTGTCGCACGGGCATAGCGCCGTGCCTGAATGAAATGACGCACGGCCGAAGAATACTCCTTCTCCTTGTAGAAATAGTCGCCCGCCGTAGTATGCAACCTTCTTACGTATTGAGCGGGATAAGAGTTCACGAATATCTTATACAAGAATTCCTGAAAAAGGGGATGGTACAGCAGGTTATCGCCGGCGCGCAGGACAAACACATGCTCGGTTTCTAATTTGCCGATTATTTGCTCTGATGTCCGAATACCTAATACATGGTCACATATTCTGGGACGCAAGTATTCCAATACCGAAGTCTTCATCAGAAAATCACGCACTGGAGTGGACTGATTCTTGAACACCTCCTGCGCAAAGTAATCAAAAACGTCTTCACCCGAAGCTATATATCTGTTGAGTGTCTCCCTGACTTGTGCTCCCGGCGTTGCACTGATCTTTTGCAGTATGAGTTGTATTACCGTCACCCATCCCTCGGAGAGTTCTGCAATGCGCGTCACGTCATCCTCATGAATATCCAATCGGTATACATTGCGTAAGAGATCCTGGGTCTCCTCTATGTCAAACTGAAGATGTTCCTTACCGAGATGCAATAATTCCTGTTTAGCCAAGTAATAAGACAAGTAGATTGGCGGTGTTGTACGAGACGATATGATGAAGTGTAGATGTCTAGGCAGGTGTCGCAGAAAATAGTCTATGATACTGGCCATCTTACGGTTCTTGTGCAGCCTATGATAATCGTCCAAGATAATGTAGAAGTCATGATTCACCCGCTCAACGAATTCGTTGATGAAGGTACCTGTAATAATGTCGTTCCCCCGTTTCTCCTCAACAACAGTACGCACCCTTTCACCAAAAACGGGCACATGTCTCCGCATCCCGGTAATCAGGTAATTAAAGAAAGTAGCGACATCATTGTCTTCGGCATCCAAATCATAAAAGACAAAGGGTCGCCTTATCTCCTGACAGAACTGCGCCAAAAGAGTAGTCTTGCCATAACCAGCATCGGCACAAATAAGTATCAATTTCTTTTCTAGATTCTCCTTGAGGGTACCCAGCAGACGCTGCCGACGTAATATTTTACCTTTCACCTGCGGGGTATCGAGCTTTGTCTTTACAATAAGCTCTTCATCTTTCATAGCATAAGTATATCATAATTCTTCAGTTATGTCAAACCTTAAAGGATCAGTCCGCGCAAGAATCTTCGATTAACCTCTTCTTCAACGTCTTGAGGCGATCGGATATGCTCACCTTATACACGTGCGGATTAATCAGCCTTTTGAAAGTTGAATGAAGAGAGTCGATCTCTGACCTTGCTGAATCACGGATATCCTGCAGGCCGCGAGGCTCACAAACCCGCTTACCTTTAATGATGACCGGCTTTAGCAATTTTTTTGCCGGACCATATTCTGCACAGATCAAATGCATGTAATCGAAGCTGGGGTGATTGAATCTCAGGGGTTCACGTTTTTCAATGGCCTTTATCAACACCTCCTCCTCATCCTCCAGATATATGAGATCGGCAAGCATCATATTGTCGTTGTCGTAGAATCGAAAGACGTTTTTCACTCCGGGGTTGGTTATTTTTTCCGGATTGTTGGAAATTTTGATACTGGGCTTGAAGTTCCCAGCGACGCCCTTCGCAACAATTTTGTAGACACCGGAGAGTGAAGGATCTCGATCTCCGGTCACGAGCTTTGTCCCGACCCCCCAGGCATCGATACACGCACCATTCTTCATGATCTGGTTAATGATCCACTCGTCCAGCTCATTCGAAGCGTATATTTTAGCTTCCGGCAGTCCTGCTTCGTCGAACATCCTTCTCGCTTCTTTGCTTAAATATTCAAGATCTCCACTATCGAGCCGGATACCGAATTTTCTCTGCCCACTCTTTTTCAATTTCCTGAACACCCGAATCGCGTTTGGAACGCCCGACTTGATTGTATCAAAGGTATCAACTAGAAGTATGCAGTTGTCTGGATATGTCTCGGCGTATTTCTCGAAAGCCTTGAGCTCCGAATCAAAACTCATGACCCAGCTGTGTGCCATCGTACCACTTAGCGGAATGTTGTATTTCTTACCAGCAAGCACATTGGACGTAGCAGCCGCCCCACCAATATATGCGGCGCGGGTTGCCGAAATCGCACCGTCGACTCCGTGCGCACGTCTCAAACCGAACTCGAGTACGGGACCCCCATTCGAAGCAATAACGATCCGCGCCGTCTTCGTTGCGATCAGTGATTGAAAATTGATAAAATTCAGAATCACACTCTCAAGGAGTTGTGCTTGTATCAACCTACCATGCACCCTGACCACCGGTGCATTTGGAAAAATGACACTTCCTTCTTCAACCGCACAGACATCTCCAAGAAAGCGGAACTCAGCCAGATAGTCTAGAAATTCTTTTTTGAAAATACGCTGGGAGTCAAGGTATTCGATATCCTCAGTGGTGAAGCGCAAGTCGATTATGGCATCGATAAGTGGATCGAGTCCAGCGCATATTGTGAATCCCCCACCAAAGGGCTGGCGCCTAAAAAACATATCGAACACCGCATCCTCCTCCCGCAGCGTGAAATAATATCCCTGAAGCATCGTGAGTTCATAGAAATCCGTAAGGAGCGCGAGATTCTTCATAGCAAACCACTCGAATGTAAAATCAATACACCATTTTCTTTCATTGTTTCTATCGCTTTGTCAACACTTCCTTGGGGCACATTAACTCCCCGACATCCATCAATAACAACATGGGTCTTGAAGCCTGCCTGAACCGAATCCATCACCGAACGAAAAACACAATAATCGGTAGCCAGCCCACACACGTAAACGTTTTCGATTCTTAATCCTTTGAGGTACCCTTCAAGCCCGGTAACTGTTTTTTTATCATTTTCCATAAAAGCTGAATAGGAATCGACCGAGGGGTGCGTTCCTTTGCGCAGTATGAGCTGGAAGTTCTCGGCGTTAAGTGCTGGATGAAAGTCGGCGCCGTGGGTGCCGGCCACGCAGTGCGTGGGCCAAAGCACCTGACTGATGCCGTCCACGTAGATTCGATCATGCACATTTCTCCCCGGATGATTCTTTACGAACGACACGTGATTTTCCGGATGCCAGTCCTGCGTGGCGACAACGAGATCGAAATGCGAAGTAAGGCGATTGACAACCGGCACCACGCTATCCCCATCATGCACGGCAAGGCTGCCTCCTGGGCAAAAATCATTCTGAACATCGATAACCAGCAGCATCCGATTCTTCTCTTTATTCATGCACTCGTTAACCCTCACCTTTATGATCCAAGTAGAACGCTTCTATCTTTACCTTCGTATCATCTTCTCCACGACGCGCGATTTGCTTGAGTTCTTCGGGAAGTACGCGCTTGATTCTAACATTCGGCACCGGGCGATCAATCGAGTATATATGTACTGCTTTAGGTCGAATCTTCTTGATCAACTCGAAATAGGCCTTGAGATCTTGCACTCGAGCGTTGCAGGGAGAACCATGAACCAACACCGTTTGAATAAGAATGCGTTTGAGGGACTGTAGACGCTCGACTATTTGCTTGAAAATCACACCTCGAGCTGGCCGATTGATTGCATAGAAAATCTCCCTTTTCCCAGCATCAAGTTTGAATACGGGCATGTCAATGTGATCGATGCTCTTCACGACGTCAGCATTATTCAATCCAGAAGAATTAGAAAGCAAAGCGACCTTGAGCCGTGGGCGGTACTTGTCGCGTAACTCGGCGACCCTAGTAACTAGTTCCAAGAATCGTGGGTATAAGGTTGGCTCGCCGTTGCCCGAAAACGTCAAGTAATCAAATGCTTGACCGGACATCAATGCCCCCTTTATTGCTCGAACAACATCATCCAAGCGTGGAATATCTTTTTGGTGCGGAAGGACATCGAATGCGTGTACCTTTGTCCAGCCGTAATGACAATACACACAATTGAAGCTACACAATTTGTACTCGGCTGGCATGAGATTAATTCCGAGCGATTTGCCCAAACGCCGGGAATCAATGGGACCGTATAGTATTCCCTTCTGCAGGGGTAATAGGCTCACCGACGTCTCCCAGAAATTATATATATTTCCCCAGCAAAATCAACGCCCGCACATGCGAATCACTCTTGCCTTTCCTCATACGATGGTATACTAAAGCAGTCGAGCATCACCACACGATCTTATCTCACCAATGCTGTCTGAAACCGTAGAGGTTCTAATCCGGGGATCGAATCAATCTAACTTGAAATTATTGTCCCTGAAAATCTTCAGGCAAGCATCCACGACACGCGTATCATACAACGTATTCCGATACTTTTCTATTTCGCTCAAAGCCTCGTCAATGCTCAAGGCAGGCCGATATGGTCGATGTGAAGCCATCGCCTCAACCACATCTGCCACCGCTAAGATTCTCGCCTCGAGTATTATGCTGCTGCCATCAATACCATTCGGATAACCTGAACCATCGATACGCTCGTGGTGCTGCACAACGATACGGTCCACTGGTTGCGCGAAATCAATCTCCTTCACGATGTCATAGCCAATACTGGGATGTGTTTTTACCAAATCCATTTCTGTCTCGTTCAGCCGCGCGGGGCGATTAAGAATCTCTGCAGGGACGTAAATCTTGCCAATGTCATGAATCAAGGCCGCCATGAATATGCCATCCACCTGCTCCTCGGTGAGTCCCAGCTCACGTGCAATCGCGCACGCCAACCGTGCCACACGTTGCTGATGACCTGCAGTATATGGGTCGCGCAGTTCTAAGATTTTGGCCATGGTGAAGATAATGCTCGTTGAGGTATTCTTCAATCTTCGTAATGTCTGCTGCACTTCATCATCCGCCCTTTTTCGCTCAACAGCCGCGGCAACCTGTTCAGAAACGAACTCGAGAATTTCCATATCCTTTCTCGTGTATACAGTAGGGTCATGATTGTTGCTAACGACCAACGCCCCGATTACCTCATCTTTTGCGCGCAGGGGTACTCCTAACCACACCTTAAAAGGCACATCAATGCTTTCTATTTCTCCCGAGCGCTTCATTTGTCTAATATCGTTTTCGGTGACCAGGAGCGAGCGGTTATTCTCGATTACGTAAGAGGTGAGTGTTCTTCCCTGAGGCAGTGATTCCGAATCGCCTCTCTCATCAACAGAATAAGCGAGTGATACTGCTCGGTCCGCTTTATTACGCAGGGCAATGAAGAAATTCGTTGTGTCGATGATTGCTCCCAGATGTTTTCTAATTAACTCGAACAGCTCATGCAAATCCTTAACGGTATTCACTTCGCTTGAGATTTTGTAGAGCACGGTCTTTATCTGCTCCTCTCTCTTCCGGGCTGTAATATCATGAATAACCGTAACCACCTGCCGCACATCGGGGCCATCAAATATCGGGATCTTACGTACCTCGCAAATGAATTCCCGATTACCAACCTTCACACTCTCTTCACTTACCAACAACTCGCCGTTCTCGAAAACACTTTGATAATCCGAGGTCGCCTCTGGGGACGACAGCCGAAAGACGTCTCTGATTGATTTACCCACCGGCTCGATGTCGACACCCAAATCCCTTAGACGCCTGCGCAATGCTTCATTGACCATGACGATGTGTAGATTCTTATCGACAACGTGAATACCATCACCAATCGAATCGAGAGTAGCCCGGTACTGCGATTCTGAAACATCGAGCGCTTGCTCGGCAGATACCCGCTGTGAAATATCAACCAGTGCGACGAAATAGCCAATTGTATCATTCCTTTCGTCTTTTCTGATCAGGGTTGACACGTTGACCGGAATCGTCTCGCCGGCTTTATTCCGAACGACACACTCGTGATCACAGACGCGGCTCTTCTTCAGAGTAATGTCCTGTATCTGCTTAATTCTTTCCTTTTCAGCAAACAAGCCGAGTAACGTACCACCCACCAGCTCTTCTTTCTTGTGGCCTAGCAGACCCTCAAATGAATGACTGACATCCAAAATAATCCCCAGGGGATTCAAGTATGCCACAGGAACCGGCAGAAACCGCCAAATATCATTGATGTACCGCTCTAAGGCAAAAAGATCATGCTCCAAGTGCATGAGACGCTGTGTCTCTTTTGCAGTCTTGTTATTTCCAGGTGATGCGGTATTCATGATGGGGGTCACCCTTGAACATACATTTTGTTTCCCTAATCTCTACATCCTGATCAACGAAGCTGAATTGTAGCAGCCTGCGAAAATAGCCTTCGAAATATCTACACAGAATCTGATGCGTCTTGAAATCGGTCAGCTGGACAATCACATATCCGGCTTGGCCATTCACTTCACTGGCACACATATCCCCCACGCTGTAATGCATCCGCCAATATCCAGGAACCCGGCGCGCCGCAAGCTCAGACACGCCTGTGAATTTCATGAAAACCTTAACTAGAAATGAGAACTTAGGAGCCGTATCACCCATTGTTCTAAGATCCATGGGTTTAAGACCGAACACGTCCTGTATCACCCGCAGCGACAGTACACGCAGACAAATAGGATACCAACCCATATCTTTTATATGTTTGTACTCCACCGGATAGCCCAGTTGGCGAAACGCGGCCTCCACCTTATGTAACCCTTCTTTTCCTTCCTGGCTCTCGACGTAGGCGGCATCCGTGTTCAGCGTTGATCCTCGAGCCTGGCCTTCGAGCTTGATGATGTCTTGAAATTCGGCTCTGGTAATCACAGAGAAATGGCCATCAACACCATTTGCATCATTAGCGAACGCTCTTCACGTCTGTGTAGTAGCTTATGGTTGTTGTAAGATGCATTGCGCCTCTCCTTTAGCACCCACCGCTTTGCCTCAGTCCATTATTTTACACAATTATAACTACCGACATTTCGATGTCAAGACAAAGGTAAGAATCTTCTTCTTGTATATCGAATATTTACTTCTTAAACAGTACTACGGGTGCAGCTAACGTGCACCCCACAACTGTCAACATCACTGTAATCTATTGTATATCTCTGTAATCATGCCTGGTTCTTGACGAGACCTGCAAATGCTATATAATTAATCGTGGCAAAAAAGAAAGTCATCATTGTCGAGTCACCGACCAAGTCGAAGACGATCAAGAGTTTTCTTGGTTCCCAATATGTTTTACTATCTTCGAAGGGTCATATCAAGGATTTGCCCAAATCCAAGTTGGGTGTGGATGTGGAAAATAATTTTGCACCCCAATATATTAAGATCAGAGGCAAGGCGAAGATCATCAATGAGATCAAGAAAGCCTGCAAAAATTCCTCTGTAATTTTCCTGGCGCCTGATCCGGATCGCGAAGGTGAGGCCATAGCGCAGCATCTGGCCGAAGAGTTGAATTCCAATGCCGCTGATGTCAAGCGCGCTCTATTCTATGAAATAACTCCCGAACACGTCAAACAAGCCTTGGAGAACCCCACCGCCATCAATTCCAATCTGGTCGATGCCCATAAGGCGCGTCGCGTGCTCGACCGCATTGTAGGTTATTACACGAGTCCCATATTATGGACAATCATCAAGAGAGGACTCTCGGCAGGCAGGGTACAGAGTGTTGCCCTGCGCTTGATCTGCGAAAGGGAAGAAGAAATCGAGGCATTCGTATCAACCCCTTATTGGACCGCGGATGCCACATTCGAAACTGAGAAAAAGCAGAATTTCAATGCCACACTCTGGCGTATCGATGGTGAACGTCGTAAGATATCCAATAAGGGTGAACTGAATCGTCTACAAGACTTACTCAAGAAAAATTCAGAATTCACCGTGACGTCCTACCGGGCAACTAATCCCACACGACTCCCGCCTCCCCCGTTCATAACCTCAACCCTCGAGCAGGAATCTTCTAAACGTTTTGGAATGTCCGCGCGCAAAACAATACGCGTCGCCCAGTCTCTTTATGAAGGTATTAGGCTACCCCAAGGCAGCATAGGGCTCATCACTTACATGAGAACCGATTCGATTAGGGTCAATGCTGCGGCGTTAGGTACTCTCCGTGAATACATCGCGGCTAAATATGGAGAAGAATATCTGCACAAGGAGATTAGAAAATTCAAGGACCGCAAGGGAGCGCAGTCTGGACACGAAGCAATAAGACCAACCAAGATTGAACTCGAACCCGATCACATAAAAGAACACCTGACTCCTGAGCAGTACAAGCTTTACAAACTGATATACAATCGCTACCTTGCCTCGCAAATGGCGCCAGCACGCTACCGTATGAGAGAGGTGATATTGAACTACATGGAAGTCGACTTTCGAGCCGAAGAAATGAAACCTGTATTCCCAGGATACCAACTCATAAGTGGTGATGTCATCGAGCGCGGGATGATACCAAAAATTAAAGTCGGTAACAAAGCCACTCTCATCGACATCAAATTCGAAGAGAAGAAGACCGAACCTACGCCGCGCTATACCGAAGCCGGGCTTATAAAAAAACTCGAGGAGAATGGTATCGGTCGTCCTTCAACCTACGCTCACATCATTCAAACGCTTTTCGAGCGTCGATATGTGTTAAAGAATGCCGGCCGCATCACGCCCACCGAACTGGGCAGGCAGGTTTACAAGATAATCATTCCCCGTTTCCCTGATGTCTTCGCGGTTTCCTTCACGGCAAAGATGGAAAAGGAATTTGATCAGGTTGAGAATGGTAAGAAATCATGGCAACGCGTGGTCCGCGAATTCTATGACCCGTTTGTCGTTGACCTAAACAACATGAAGAAGGATGCGGGTAAGATCAAGGAAGAAATTGTAGAAAAAGTTGAAAAGGAGTGCCCTAAGTGTCAGCGTCCTCTGGTAGTTAGATGGGGAAAGTACGGAAAGTTCCTAGCCTGTTCCGGATTTCCTGAATGTAAGTATTCGGAAAACATCATCGTTGAAAAAAGCAATAAGAAGTGTCCCGAATGCGGCCGTGATCTTATCATCCGTCACGGTAAATTTGGCAAGTTCATTGCTTGCTCAGGTTATCCTGAATGCCGACACACCGAGAACCTGGTCCACGAAGTACCATGTCGAATATGCGAAGGTGAGGTAATCATTATCTCGACGCGGCGTGGCAAAATATACAAATGTAAAAAATGTGAATCTTCAAGCTTCTACCCGCCAGTCGAAGAGAAGTGTCCAACTTGTGGCAAGCGTATGGTTGTAAAACGGGGCAAGAATCATTGCCCGGACTGTCATAAATCGAAAAGCAAAAAATGATGCATACGACTGCAGATTTCGAGAAGTTCTATTATTTATTTCCTCAGTCCGTAGTGTTGATTAGCGTCGCTCGAAATCTAATGCCCGCCGCGTGGCATACACCGATTTCTGCAAAACCACCTCTCTATGGCGCCCTCATATCGCCTAAACGTTATACATACGAACTCTTAAGGAAAGAGAAGGGATTCGCGGTGAACTTCGTGATGCACGAAAACGCACCTCTTGTTGCGAAGCTTGGAAGTACTTCGGGACGCGATATCGACAAGCTGACCCACTTCAAAATAGCCACGTATCCCGCCGAAAAGGTGACTGCTCCAATACTATCCACAAGCTATGCTGCGTATGAATGCGAAAAATGCCATCTGCACGAGTATGGTGATCATTTTCTCTTGGTAGGCCGCGTTCTGCTGATCCATTTCGACCAACACGTTCTGCATGAAAGAGAACTCGTGGATGTAAACAAGGTAAACCCGATCTTGTATTTCGGAACGGACCGCTACCTGACCACAGATCCCGATTCTCTGTCAATATTTAAGAAAAACTAAGAAACCCCAACCAGTGTCTATATTTCTTCTCGGCCCAATGATCTGATGACGTAATGACATAATGACCGAACGACTCAATGACCCAGTGACATAATGACCAAATTACCTCTTTCAGGATGAGACTCGGCTTTCATGTTTCGATCGCGGGAGGCTTCAAGAAGGTTGTGCCCCGTGCCCAGGAAAGACAATCCGAGACAATCCAACTCTTTTCCCGTAACCCGAGGGGCTGGAAATACCGATCCCTGGATATCGAAGATATCTCAATTTTCAAGAAGCAGATAAGAGAAAAAGGCATCTGGCCGGTTTTTGTCCATATGCCCTACCTTGCGAACCTGGCCTCAACTAGCGACGAGCTATGGCACCGCTCGCTCGATTCCCTGATCGAAGACTTGAAGAGAAGTGCAATCATCGGAGCTCACTTTCTCATAATGCATGTCGGCTCCGCGTCGGATAAAACCAATGGATTACAGAAAATCAGCGAGGGCATCAACCAGGCGTTATCACGAATTCAAAATAATGTCCACCTTCTCCTCGAAAACACTGCCGGCAGCGGCGCGGAACTCGGTCACACATTCAAGCAACTGCGTGACATCATCGATCACGTTGAGGATAAGGAGAGAATGGGTGTGGTACTCGATACGGCACATGCCTTCCAAGCAGGATACGATCTACGAACCGAGACTGCGGTGCTAGAATCCCTTGCCGAATTTGACCGGACGATCGGCCTCGAAAGACTGCATCTTGTCCATCTCAACGATTCAAAAACAGCATACGGCTCACATAGTGACCGGCACTGGCATATTGGTCAAGGCCAAATCGGCCAAGGTATGTTCCACATCCTGCACTGCACACAATTACAGCATCTGCCATTCATCATGGAAACACCGAGAACCAACTTAAAGGAGGACTTGATAAATATGATGAAGGTCAGACAGCTGCTCGCGCAGACTTCTCTGTCCCCTTGACCTATATGAAAATATGGTTATCATAAATATACGATTATGAAGGAGGCACACATTGGCACATGCATATACTCCGGGGCTTAAAGTTCTCGAATATACAGTTTTGACAAAGCAACGTCGTCTTCCGCTGCCCGGCGAAATTGTCGTCAAGAAAGGTGACGAGATATCGGCGGAACAGGTCGTCGCGCGTACAAATCTGCCCGGTAATGTTCAGACCTTGAATGTTGCTGGACTCTTGGGCATATTACCAGCGGAAATTGATGATGTTATGATGAAAAAATGTGGCAATAAATGTTGCAAGGATGAAGTCTGCGCTGAGAGTAAAGGATTCTTCGGACTTTTTAAATCACAGGTGAAAAGCCCCATCGAAGGTGAAATAGAAAGCATCTCCAAAATCACGGGGCAAGTCATCCTGCGCGAGCCACCCATCCCGGTCGAGGTCATTGCCTATATAGACGGCGAGGTCATCGACATAATAAAGAATGAAGGGGTCGAGATCAGAACAGTAGGTAGTTTCATACAAGGGATTTTCGGCATCGGGGGCGAAACGATCGGCCATATTGCAATGGCCACCGACGACCCCGCCGAAGTACTCACTCCTAGCAGTATTGACAAATCGTTCGAGGATAAGGTCATCATCGGCGGGTCCATGGCTGAATATGCTGCATTGGAAAAGGCCCGGGATGTTGGTGCCAAAGGCGTCGTCGTGGGTGGCATTGAAGACCAGGATCTCAAGCGGTTTATGGGCTACGATATCGGCGTTGCGATAACCGGTTCCGAAAAGGTTGGTATCACCTTGATCGCGACCGAAGGATTCGGTAAATTAAGGATGGCTCACAGAACCTTCGAATTACTCAAGTCATTGAGTGGTAAAAAGACATCAATGAACGGGGCTACTCAGATAAGGGCTGGTGTTATGAGACCGGAATTGATCGTGCCAGCGGAAAAGAAAGCATCGACCAAGAAGACAGCGGATTTATCTGCGGGCACCGGGCTCGAGACCGGCATGAAGGTTAGAATCATCAGGGAACCATACTTCGGCCTCATCGGTAAAGTCATTGGCCTCCCGGTTGAATTAGCTAAGGTGGAAACCGAGGCGAAGGTTCGCGTTTTGGATGTGGAACTCGAAGATAAGAGGAAAGTTACCCTACCTAGGGCTAACGTTGAAATAATCGAGGAATAAATGAGTACATTATTAATTATCATGATGGCCGCTGCGGGAGTGAAATCGCTGCTGATGCCTCCATCCCCGGTTGGCGTTATAACAAGCTTTGCAACCGCAAGCAACGAAGAGGCGATATTCTACAATCCGTCAAATTTCAGTGCGCGTGATAACCTCACCTTCCAATGTTCATATAATCGTTTTTATCTTGGTATGCAGAGTGTGTCACTGTCCCTTGGCAAAAAAATGAAAGGGGTCGACTTTGGCATCGGTATCGTCAATTTCGATTACGGCGAAATAGAATGGCGCCCGGATTATCCAACCGAAGATCCCTTAATCAATTACAGCGCATACGATTTTTCTCTCATCCTAGGTGCCGCAGTGAACGTTACTTCACAAGGTAGGATAGGAATCAACCTTAAGTACGTGACCGAAAACATCTACGTCTACTCAGACTATGCACTTGCCGTTGACATTGCGGTTGTCTATAGAAATGGAACAAGCGGCGTAACCCTCGGAGCCAGCAATTTCGGAACCAGTATGACCATTAATAACGACCGGGTGAATCTGCCCTCCCGTTTGAGCATCGGCGGTCTTCATCTAATCAGAAAACTAACAATAAGCGGCGACTTGCATTATTTGGTTAATGATTCGGCTTTCGAGTTCGCCGTTGGGGCAACGTTACCTATTCACCAGCGTATATCACTGAGCGCTGCGGTCAACTATCGAGACGAATTATATCCTGGTTTTGGTCTAACGATCGATGCTGGTGCGTTAGAAGTGAAATATGGCGGTTCATTCTTCCCCAAGAACCTCGGTATGGTTAACAATATCAGCGTAGGCATAGGACTTTAGTGAACGGAATCTGGCTTGATTTCGAAAGACCGATTGTCGAACTCGAAAAGAAAATCGGTGAACTAAAAGGCTTGAAGGGTGTCGACGAAGAGATCAAACGCCTCAAGGCCCAAGCAGAAAAGCTGAAAAAGAGTATTTACTCAAACCTGACGCGATGGCAACGCGTCCAACTCGCGCGCCATCCGAGAAGACCTTACCCTCTGGACATCATAGAACTCATCACCGAGGATTTTGTTGAACTACACGGCGACCGACGCTTCGCAGATGACTACGCAATCGTCTCGGGCATCTGCAAAATTGAACAACACCGTTTAGCAATCGTTGGCCATCAGAAAGGTCGGGATACTAAAGAAAAAATCAAGCGGAATTTTGGCATGCCCCATCCTGAGGGTTACCGTAAGGCTCTGAGAGTCATGAAACTAGCTGCAAAGTTTGGCCTGCCGGTCGTGACCATGGTCGATACGCCCGGTGCATATCCTGGGGTAGGTGCCGAGGAAAGAGGACAGGCCGAGGCGATCGCCACCAATCTATTTGAATGTTCCACGCTGCCCACGCCGATTCTCGTTATAATCCTCGGTGAAGGTGGTTCAGGTGGGGCTCTGGCCATAGCCATAGGCGACCGTATTCTGATAATGGAAAATGCGACATATTCAGTAATCACGCCTGAGGGCTGTGCGTCGATTCTCTGGCGCGATGCGACGAGAAACAAGGAGGCAGCCGAAGCACTAAGGATAACGGCTCAGGACATGCAGCAAATGCAAATCGTTGATGGAATTATCCCCGAGCCAGTCGGTGGTGCACACATGGACTATGAAACGACCGCCCGGAATATCAAATCTGCAATTATGAAGAATATGGACGAACTCGTGGCCGTGCCGATTTCTGAACTAATCGACGCACGCATTCAGAAATTCAGAGCCATGGGGGTCTATAAGAGCTAATGTCGCTCGCCGGCGATCTCCAAGATTTTGAAATAACCGACGTTTTCCAGTTAATACAGCTGGGGCAGAAAGACGGCATATTGAGACTGCAGACTGCAGATGATGTCGGGATCGTATATTTCAAGAATGGCATGGTGGCCCACGCTCAAACGAACACGATTCAAGGCGAACCTGCCATCGATACCATACTCGGCTGGAAGAAGGGTAAGTTCACATTCAATCCCGGTGAGGAAACGGATCAGCGTACCGTCGATTTGCCGATTCAACAGGTAATATTAGAAGCCGCGCGCCGCATAGATGAGCTCAAAAGAATTCAGAAGCTGATTCCTTCCTTTGATGTCATCGTTGAAATAATGGAAGTTCCCCAAACCGGGGTCGAGAAGATACAATTGAATCCCCGCGAATGGAAAGTGCTATCTTTTGTCGACGGCACTTCAACTATCAAACAGATTGCTCAAAAATCTAATATTCCTGAATTTGAGACCGCGAAGGTTTTCTACGGTATGATCTCCTCGGGACTTGTCAAAGTTGTATCCCGAGTAGCAGAGAAAACAGAAGCAAAAAAAGAAGCGCCAAAACCCGACAGAGGAGTAGGACCAAAAGAGGACGGTTGGTTCTCCAAGCTATTCAAAAAACCATAGCCCCCATAACTCCAGATACAGACGTCTGTACGCAAATACAGATGCTACAGGTCCTTAATCAATTCTAGAAATTTCTTGTATGGAATCGCAGTCCAAGACTCAGCGGATGTTGCACCGCCGGACAGGCTGATCATCGAAACCCTGGCTGCCGTCTCTTCATCGGGAGCTTCATAGATATCTAGGAAGTCGTAGGGACCCAGGAGCGCATAGTGACCCAGGAATTTTACCTTGGGACAATCCTTTTTTACACGCTCCATCCACTTGCGGCCAATCTCGGCTCGTCTCTTAAGATCCTTAGTCAACTCTGGAGAAAGCTTCGTGACCAAGATATATGTCGCCATCATGCCTCCTATACATAATTATAGATTATTTATACTGCATGTCAAGAAAGCCAGTACCTACTGATACGATACAGCGGATCGGAATATCAGAAGATCAGCGGGCAGAGCATCAGGACATCAGACTATCAGACAAAAAGCGTAAGACTTCATGCGTAGAGCATGCCCTGATACGCTGGTGTGCTGATATCCTGCATGCTGGTATCCTGATTTACTGATATGCTGCCCTTGAGGGCAGTTGATCAGGATGCCAAAAAAACAGTCAGTAGAATATTAGAGTATCAGAATACCAGGAAAAACACGTGGGGCATGTAGCGTTGAGCGTAGGGCGTCAAGCGTGTTCTTGACAACATTTGTTAAGTGTGTATACTTTTCCTAAACATGCTGAGGATTAAGAAGAATCTGCAGCCGCATTCAAATCACAATTCAAATGCGAATCCTCTGTCGACACTGGCGGCCTTTGACAGGCTGAATTCACAAAAAAGCATTATGAATGAGTAAGGTCGAGAAATGAATGAAAAAAACAAACCTAATCACAAGAACACAACAAGAGAAGAGACCGAGCGCTACGTCGCAATAATCAAGGCATTGCCCGATATTGTGTACCGCATTGACCCGGATGGGGTTTTTACGTTCGTCAACGATTCGGTACGCAGTCTAGGTTACGAACCAGAGGAACTCATCGGGAAACATTTCAGCAAAATCGTACACCCGGATGATGTCAAGCTCTTTGCCCGCAACTTCATTCTACCCAGGTACAGGGGAAAGATTACCGGTGATGACAATGCACCCAAGCTCTTCGATGAAAGAAGAACGGGCATTCGGAAAACCAAGGACCTCGAAATAAGACTGTTACTCAAGAGAAAAAAGAAGGACATGGATGAAAGAATCGGTACCGTTATTGCCTTTGGTGATGTTAGTTCAACAGGCCATTACGATAAGGAAATTGATGAAGCAGACAAGAGATTTCTGGGCACCTTGGGCATCATCAGGGATATCACCGAGCGTAAGAAAGCCGAAGAGCTCTTGAACAAGCTGAATCGTGCCCTTAAAGTGGTCAGAGAGTGTGACCAGATACTCGTGCGGGCCACTGAGGAAACGAAGCTTCTGTTAGATATATGTCAGATAATCGTGAATCTTGGCGGCTATAAATTTGCCTGGGTAGGACTCGTACCTCAAGACAAGGATAAGAACATACGCCCGGCTGCCTACGCGGGCTATGAGCGAGGATACCTTGATGTCATAAAGATAAATCTGTCGAAAAAAGAACGTGAACCAGTAAGCCAAGCCATACTATCGGGTAAACCATCGATAATCAAGAATCTCTCCAATGCATCGGCCACGGGACCGTGGCAGGGAGAAGCTATCAAGCGCGGCTATGCCGCTCTGATTGCACTACCGCTCAGTGAAGATAGCCGCGTATTCGGTTCCTTGAACATCTATTCAGACGAACCTGATGTTTTCGATGCGGAAGAAGTCAAGCTGCTCAAGGAACTCGCTGATGACCTGGCATACGGTATTATTTCGTTACACACGCGTGCCCAGGGGAAAAAGGCTGCGGAAGAAGTACAGCGTAGCTACAAGAAGCTACGCAAGATATTTGAGCAAACAGTCAATGCCCTCGCCTCGGCGGTTGGCAAGCGAGACCCGTATACGACCGATCATCAACGCCGCGTCACAATGCTCGCCTGCACAATCGCCAAGGAAATGGGACTGACTGAGGAACAGATCAACGGCATAAGGTTAGCCGGCATGCTCCACGACATAGGAAAACTGGCCGTGCCATCAGAAATCCTCAGCAAACCGACTCGCCTCAGTGATGCCGAATTTACGATCATCAAAACCCACCCGCGCGTTGCGAGCGATATCCTGAAAACCATTGAGTTCCCCTGGCCGATTGCGGAAATCGTACTCCAGCATCACGAGCGGATTGACGGCTCGGGCTACCCTCAAGGCTTAAGCGAAAAGAATATCTTACTGGCCGCAAGACTACTGGCCGTGGCCGATGTTGTTGAAGCAATCTCTTCCCATCGCCCTTATCGACCTGCCTACAGTCTTGAATATACGCTGGAGGAAATTTCCAAAAACAAAGGCGTCATTTATGACGCCGACGTCGTCGATGTTTGTCTGAAGTTATTCAGAGATAAGAATTTCCGATTCGAAAATCAATAGTCGGGTCAATTTTTCTTCTGCACCTCTTCGACACGCATTAGCCAGAATAGCGCCTTGTCACTATCGCCAATCTCTCGGTAAACATATGCTAGATTGTTCATCACATCAACATTATCCGGATCGATCTTGAGTATTCTATTCTCATAGACTTCTATTGCTTTACTGTACCGCCCTGTTTCGGTGTAGCAAACCCCGAGGTGAAACAATGCGTACTTATCGGCTGGGCTCTGTTCGGTTAATCTTTCTAAATAAGTTACTGCAGCATCATATTGCTTGAGTTTCACACTAATCTCACCGGCGTAATATAAGGCATCGAGATCATCTGGTTTGTACCTCACGCTAAGAATCATATCTTCTAGGGCAAGTGTGTCGTTCCCAGAGTTATATTGCGTAACGGCGGAATAGTAGTAAGCGCGTCCTAAATCATCTGCCGCCGCTGTAAATTTCTCAACGTTTGCCTTCTGTACGGCCAGGCCTTCGTGGAAACCCAGCGTTCCCTTGAACAATCGATCCAACTCTTCCATTTCTCCGCGCACCCACAAAACCACAACCTGCTGTGCCAATAGACTATCAACCTCAAACATGTTCTGAAAAATGATTCTACCCAATCGGTCATACTTAATCTTGTAGTATTTTATCGCCGTTGAAAAAAAGGCTTGACAGCCCTCAAAGTCTCCTCCATCAAAACGTGCCTTTCCGATCAGAAAATTGACGTCAGGGTCATCCGGAGCAAGCTTGAGAACCTTCATATATTCATTGTTCGACTCTTCGAATCTTTCCAACCTACACAAAATTGCTCCCTTCAGAACATGAATGTTGATGTCTTCAATGTCAAACAACTGGTCGTAATTCAGATAGTTCAGGGCTTCAGCATATTCAGCCTGTTCAAACAGCTCGCGTGCAGAGAAGTAGAAGGCCTGGAAATAATACATACCCCCTTCTTTTTGATTGACAATCCATTCTATCGTCTTAGAGGTGTCGATTTCAAAAGCCTTTTCGAAAGCTGAGGCTGCGGCCTGCCAATTCGCCAGGCCCATCTCTGAACCACCGAGTATCACATGCAACTCAAAATGGCCCGCCGCCAATTCAATTCCCCGCAAACATGCCGCGCGTGCGCGTTCGTAATCCTGCTCGTTGAAATAGGCGATGCGGGCGGTATTCAATTCGGTAAAAACATCTGCCCAGATAAATGACGCGGTCAGAATAATGACAATGAAAATCGACCTTCGCATGAATCCTCCAATTACTCAGGAATACTGCTGATCGACCAAACAAAAACTCCAGATCAGTTGAGTATTACAAACTTAACATTTTCCCCGGATTCCTCACTAGAAATTCTGCCGAAATAGACCCCGGAAGGTAAACTCCGTGCATCAACGGAAATTAGGTTTCTATCTGCCACGAGGGAAACGTCCATTACTTTCTGGCCGAGAGTCGAATAAATTTCAACCCGCATTTTTGAGCCGCTCGACAGGTTATGTATCAGCTCCAAGCGCCCGAAACGACTCATCAGCGACTTGAAACCCACGGTTGTAACGTTGCCTTCGTGAAGACCGACATCGCCATCACTGATAGCATATATCCAGCCGTTCCGCAAACCCACGAGGATATCAGGGATATCATTACCACTGACATCCTCAATCCAAAATGCAGATTCCACGGGGCTGGCCATTGCAAGCTGCCAGAATATTGTTCCGGAACTACCATCCAGTGTATACAATACTCCATTACCAAAGCCGGTACCGCCAACGACATCCCAGATACTGTCGCCGCTGATGTCTGGAATTGCAACGTTCACGAAGATCTGATCGACGGCTGGAGTGGCCCAGTTAGTGTTGCCACCAAGAGCATCAATACAATAGAAATTATACATGTTGGTACCTGAAGGTAGTAATTCCATATACCCGTTAGCATCGACATCAGGCAAAACGTTCAAGTCAACAACCGTGCCGCCCACGTTGCACGTCCACAACACTGAATCACCTGATCCGGATAGACCGAGGATTACATAATTTGCCGTCCCACAGGCGATGTCCGGTATCGCATCACCTGAAATATCGCCGATTGGCACAACGCTCACACCGGTTGAAGGTAACAATATATCACGTATCAAGAAACCAGTCGCGCCATCAATGAAGAATACCCGGTTGGTACTTGGATCGCTATCACCAGTTGACACCGCAACATCCTGTATCGTATCCCCGGAAATATCTCCAATCGCACGCACCGCAAAACAAGCGTATCCTGTATTGTATTCCCATATTTTGCTACCGGTTACACCATCGAAGAGATAGGCACGCAGTGCGTCGGGGCCGCCGGACGATGCCAGTATGTCGACTACCGAATCACCATTCACGTCGGGCATTTCCGCCACTTCGTATATCCAACCTCCATCTCCGTACTCATGTGTGTCATACTGCCAGAGTACGCTGCCGTCAGCGCCGGAGATGGCAAAAACCGAACGGGTACCCCATATGGTTCCAAGTATCACGTCGGCAAGCGAGTCGCCATTCAGGTCAGGCACAGAGATAAGACCGCGTTCTGCAAAACAAGGGTCCGCCGCGAAGCGCCATATCGGTATGCCCGAGGTACCCGACAAGCAATAAAGCGTATCATTCTCGGAGACCGCAATTACGTCCTCATGCAAATCATCATCAACGTCGGGAAGGGTCTTTATTGATCTGATATGGCTATAGGTGCTGCCCGTCGCGTGATAAGACCAGATGGTGGTCTGGGCACTAAGTAGAGAAATCACTACTACAGCGATACAACATATAATTCTCCGCACCTTTCACCTCCTGGTGGATCATTGAAAATCGAAATTTATCGTTTGCTCATTATAGGATTAATTAGCCACGTGTCAATGATTTCATCGACACAGTATACGAAATCGTAATGTGCTTCGAAACCGCCACACGAAAAACGTCGCAGTAGGTACTACTATTGACAAAAAACCTCTGTGGCATATATTTTACCCGTGAACAAAACAGGACCGATCATGATTCATTATGGTTGCTGGTGCATTGAGAAATGATAAAAATTGGAGAAGCTACTCTCGATGATTTGCCAGGAATCACCGATATATATAATGAAGCAATTTTGAAAACCCTGGCAACATTCGATACCGAACCTAAGACACTGGCGGAGCAAGAAACATGGTTCATGCGACACGGGGCAAAGAATCCCATAATAGTTGCTGAAGAGAAAGACGTCATAGTGGGGTGGGCGGCACTCAGTGAATGGTCTGAACGTTGCGCCTACGCGGATGCTGCAGAGGTCTCTTTGTACGTAAAGGAAGAACATCAAGGACGAGGCATTGGCAGAAGACTTCTTGAGTATCTTGTTGAAAAGGGCAAGGAAGTCGGTCTCCACACAATAGTCGCACGCATCGCCGAGGGTAATGAGATCAGCGTCCATCTTCACAAATCATTAGGCTTCCAGCATATTGGTGTGATGCGAGAAGTGGGGCGCAAATTCGGTCGTTTGTTAGACGTGCATCTGATGCAGAAGATCTATTATGAGGATACGAAAGCACGGGACAAGCGTCAGGGCAACTCCGTAGAGAATGTAACACTGAACCAATAAGCCACAACAGGAATGTCTGTCAGAGAGATCGAAGCCAAAACCCTGCTCCGTAAGCATAGGAAAGTCGATTCCTGGTTCGTGTCGCAATACGGCATGAACCTGTACCGGGGTTGCACTCATAACTGCGTCTATTGCGACGGCCGCGCCGAAGGATACTATGTTGATGGCGAGTTTGGTAGAGACATTGTCGTGAAAATCAATGCAATTGACCTCCTGCGTCGCGAGCTAGATCCGAAAGGAAAACGCAAAAACCCAAAGCAGGGTTTTATCATGCTCGGTGGTGGCGTGGGTGACAGCTATCAGCCCGTCGAAAAGAAATACGGATTGACTCGGCAGGCACTCATGGTAATACACAATCATGGGTTTCCCGTACACATCCTCACGAAATCAGTATTAGTAGAGAGAGATATCGATTTAATACAGCGGGTCAATGATAGAAGACGGGCGATTGTCAGTTTCAGCATATCCTCGATCGACGACGAAATAAGCGGCATTTTTGAACCCCGCGTACCGCCGCCGAGCAGCCGCTTGAACACCCTCGCTTTTTTCAAAGAAAAAGGCATTGCTTGCGGAATATTTCTGCTCCCGGTTATTCCCTTTGTGACCGACACTCATACTCTAATCGAGGATGTTGTTAAAAAAGCAAGGGAGCTTGGTGTTGATTTCGTAATTTTCGGAGGTATGACATTAAAGCAAGGGCGTCAACAAGATTATTTCCTAAAAGTCCTTAAAAAACACTATCCGCAATTGCCTCCCGAATACGCAATGATCTATCAGGCGGACAAATGGGGCCAGGCCGTTTCTGATTATTACAAATCAATATCCCGGATATTCGACGAAGTTGCTACTCAGTATAGAATACCAAAACGCATTCCGGTATCTCTGTTCCATGATATCTTGGACGAAAACGATCTGGTAATTGTTATTCTAGAACAGCTGGATTACCTTCTCCGGCTAAAAGGTGCCAAGTCTCCTTACGGCTACGCGGCCTATTCGATCAGCAAACTCAAGTCGTCTATCTCCACCGTGAAAAACATCCGGGATATCAAGGGTGTAGGTAAAACAACGGAGCGCGTGATAAGGGAAATTATCTGGACAGGTACTTGTGCTCAGTACGAAAAACTACTCCGCGGGTAAAATATTATTCCTTCACGCGGTACCAGTACCGGTAAAGCTCGGTGAAACCCAATTTTTGATATAGCGCAAATGCATCCTTGTTATCGACCATCACTTGTAAGTATGCCGATTCTGCACCATTAATTTTTGCCCAGGACAATAGACCATCAAGAATTCTTCTACCCAACCCTTTACCTCGGAAGTCTTCATCAACGATTATGTCAAAAAGACCTACTGTTTTTTCTTGTATGACCCCTAAACCGCAAGCAACCATTGAATCCCCATTCTCGATACTAGCAAGGCACCGCGGTTGGATGATATTCTCGAGCATTGACCTCAATGTATCCTTGTGTCTTATCTCCGCTTTGCTCATACGGAAGAAGCTATCAAGCCACCTGTCGTCAACAGCGTGACTCGTCTCAATCAAGCTATCTTTTCTGGCATCGACCCGACCCAAGTCAATTATCTGCACTGATGTTTCGGCTGCGAAGGAAAACCCATTCGCCTCAAGAATATGGTCCAAATCTGTAGGATAGACTGCTTTAGTTAGCTTGAACATCGTCGGCAACTTCCTGGAATCATATAGTCTACGGCAGTATTTGATCTTTTCCTTCACATCAATAGTTGAAGAATAAATCGGATTGATTGAATTCGCTCTTCGGGTATAACCGTTGGCAAATCTAAGAACCCACCCGTCGTAGAGCGATGTCTGCAACGCCGGCCATGCGTTCATTGATATTTCTTCGAATCTTTGAATCACTAATCAACCGTTGTGTGTTTAGGCATTATAATAAACCGCCACGCCTTGTCAACCACAACACTAGAGACTATGGTCATTATGTCATTGCGTCACTGAGTCATTTATTAACAGATCCAACCTGTCGTAGATCCTCCTGGAAGGGCTATACTTTGTTGACTTTTGCCAACAAAGCCAACCTGTCGCAAACCCAGCCAAAAACATATTCACTTGAATTCTGCAATTATCTGCTGTCGCGTCATAACAAAAAGTGCAAAGGTATGTGCCTGTCCCCGCAAATGGCAACAGATATCGCTGTAATCAGTCAGTTCTCAGCGACATCGAAGAGGGCGAAGCCCTCTTGACAAAGAAAGGTTTTTCATTATAATGTAAACGAACGATTGATTAAAACAAACGTTTGACAGATAAATGGGGGAAATATGAACCTATCAATCGAAGACGCAGCGTACCTTGGCTGTTGTGAGCAATCCTGTGAGCGGTATTTGACTGAGGTGATTAGCATATGGCATACAAATGATTGTTTGAAACGGTCGTTCAATCCTTAAGGAGGCAAGCATGAGGACCGCACAAAATAAACGCGCTAAGCAGAGGATATTCGAAGCCGCGCTCGCCCTTTTCGCCCGTAAGGGTTATGCTGCTGTTGGCGTTCGGGAAATCGCCAAGAAGGCACACGTCAACATTTCTATGATCAACTACTATTTCGGCGAGAAGGCAGGTATTCTCAAAGCAATCATCAATGAATGCTACGACCGATACTTCAAAACAATCAAACCAGTCGGCGACGAGGATCTCCCGGTTGATGAACATATCCGAAAGATGATCCGGACCGGTGTCAACTTTTTCCGGAAAAACACCGAGCTAGCCATTGTCGCCTTTGATGTCATACCGCTTGACATTCCGGAAGTGATGGGACTAAAGGTAAAATGGGTTACTGGCATTCGCGAAGGCATGGAAAATTTTCGCAAGAAATTGGGAGTAGACTCTCGTGACGTACTTCAGGAGAGTTTAGGTCCCAATGTCTTCGTTGCGGTAATTCTTAATCATTTCCAGGGCAAGTATGCAGCCGAACAATATCCGCAGTTCAAGGAGTATGTTGCGCAACTGAATGATGCATTCTACGAAAGGTATGCAGATGCATTAGCTGATCTGTTCCTCTATGGCTATATGGGTAGAAAGAAAAAAGAAAACAAGGAGGAAGAATGATAAGGAATGCAAAAACGCCCAGTGTGTTAACACTACTGTGCGTGTTCCTTGCACTAAGTCATCCCGCTGCGCAGCTGTACGCTCAAGAGGGTTTGACTGCGGACATGATTCTTGAAACTTTGACTGAAACCATGAATCCTGAGCAATCACAAGGGATAATCTCCATGACCATCGTGACGAGCTCCGGGCAAGAACGTACTTTTGAATACGAGACATTTTCCAAGAATAAGGGTGAGAAAAGCCTGATGAAATATCTGAAACCGCAGCGTGTGAAGGACCAGACCATACTCATGCTCAACGACGCCAACGACATCTGGACCTATTTCCCGCGGACCAAGCGCATTCGTAAGCTGGCCACGCATGCCAAAAGGCAAAAGGTCGAAGGCAGCGATTTCTCCTATGAGGACATGGGCGCATCGAACACATTCATCGAAGAGTACAAGGCCCTGCGCTTGAAAGACGAAAAGAAAGAAGGGCGACAGTGCTACAAACTGGAACTGACCCGCAAACCGGAGAGCACAGCGGGCTACTCGCGTCTCATAATATGGGTGGACATCGAACAATTCGTGCCGCTTGTGATTGACTACTATCATGACGACGACCCTGAGCTCTGCGAAAAACAACTAATCTGTAGCGACGTCCAACTCATCGACGGAATTTATACGCCAATTAAGTGCGTCATGTACAACAAGCTCGACAACACACAGACCAGTATGGAATTAATCGAGGTCGAATATGATGTCGATCTAGCGGATGATCTGTTCACTGAAATGGGGATGCAACGATGAGAACTTTCGCATACGCAATTACACTATTTGCCCTGCCCGTTACGTTGGTCCATGCTCAAGCCGATGTTTTCGGCTATTTCGAACCGGAGTATGCGGGTATCTATCATAGAGATAATTACTGTCAGCTCCTCTACAACAAGCTACGCGTTGACATCAAGAGCACGGTCGTCAAGAATACCGAGTTCGGTGCAAATGCCATATTCCTGCTCTACTACGGTAAACCCGACTGGAATGTCATCGATTTTCTTCCCCAGGACATCGCATCCACGGTTCCGCCCGAGATGCGACCGCTGTATCAATTCACCTATCAAGACACATTCTATCTCGACAACGTATACGTACGTTTCGGCTTGAACCGCTTCGCAATCACCGCAGGCAAGCAGCAAATATCATTGGGAGCCGGCTACTTTGCCAATCCGACTGATGTCTTCAATATCAAGGATGCCCTGGACCCGACATATGAACAGCCCGGTCACCATGGCTTGCGCATGGATTTTCTCCTCGGCTCAAGGCTAAGCCTGATGACTCTCTTTTCACCGATCGAAATGGATTGGAAGACCTCGGGTAAGTTGCTGCGCGCCAAGATAGGATTAGGACACTTTGACTTCAGTGTAATGGGAATCGAAATGCCCTACAAACTAACCGATTTCTACACCTTCGAATTATCCGAACAGACACGTCGTTCTTTTGGTGGTGACGTTGTTGGCGAACTAATCGGCTTAGGAGTATGGGCCGAAGGTCTTTACACATTCCTTGAAGAAGACAATGACGATTTTTACGAATTCCTGGCCGGTACTGACTATACATTCGAATCGGGTCTCTATACGATGCTCGAGTACCACCATAATTCACAGGCCAAATCAGATCATGAGAATTTCGACCTCAACGACTGGATGCGTTTCTTCACCGGCGAAACCAAGACCGTTTCCCGCGACCAGATCTACGGACTCATAACATATCCCCTGACCGATCTGCTTTTATTAGGTGGTTCTCTAGTCTTCAGCCTCTCCGATTACAGCACCGCGATCGTTCCCATGATACAGTACAGTCTGTTCGAAAACATCGAACTACTCTTGATGGGCAATATCTATACCGGCGAAGAAGGAACGGCATACAGCAGAACTTTGGGTAACGGTTTTCTATTACGTGCAAGCGTGTATTACTAAAACCGGAGGAATGAGACATGAGAGAAAGATTGCTTAGAAATTGGGCACGCTTCGCAGCAACGCATCCGTGGCGTGTAATAATTGGCCTGTTGATAGTAACTGTGTTCGCCGCGATATCGGCATCGCGCATCAGAATGGACATGCGCTGGTCAGACATGCTCCCCATGAACGACCCCAAGGCGCGCGAGTTCGACAAAATAATAACCGATTACAAGAGCGCATCGACTTTCCTCGTCGTCGTACGCGGAGAAGAACAGCAGATAAAGCAATTCGCCGATGCGATAACCCCCCAGATAAAAGAACTCACACAATTTTTCGATCGAATTGACTACAAAATTGACAAGGACTTTTTTTCCAAACATGGATTCATGCTCGCCGAGGCAAAAGATCTGGAAACAGGCGCCGATATGTTCGAAGACCTGAATCTTGTTCCTCTATTAAACAATATAAATGATAACTTCGAAGAAGAATATATTGGTGATGAGGAAGCACTGAGTACCAAGGAAAAAGAAACTGACGCGGTGCGTACGCTTGATGGCTTTCATTATTGGTTGAAAGCAATGAATGCGTTTATCTCTGATCCACAATCAGCAACTCCGGATCTTGCTGATTCAGCGGTCGAGCGTTTTCTATACGGCGATCCTTATTTCATATCTCAAGACAAGCGTGTCCTACTTATGAATCTTAAGCCAAATTTCACGGCTATGGACATCGATAAGGATATTTCCTCCACGGATAGCGTGCAGGCAATTATCGATCGGACCTTGCCAGATTTTCCAAATGTGAAGGCAGGTATCTCCGGCATGATCCCGCTTCAGAAGGATGAAATGGAGCACACCACTAAGGATATGCAACTCAGCGCTATACTCGCTCTAGTCTTGGTGCTACTTCTTTTTATTTTGACCTTCCGGATGTGGAGCGCACCGATCCTTGCTGGATTGAACTTAATTCTCTCGATCATAATCGCGGCCGGTATCGTCGGCCTCCTGTTGGGTAGACTAAACATGATGACTTCGATGTTTGCCGTAATATTGATCGGTCTGGGCGTCGACTATTCCATTCACATCATATCGGTCTACGGCGAGAGAAGAAACATCGACAAAGATTCCGTGAGCGCAATGCAAGAAACGCTAATAAGATCAGGCCCCGGAATTATCACTGGTGCCTTGACCACGGCCGCCGCCTTCTTTGCACTCGCCATCTCGGTGACACAGGGCATCAAGGAAATGGGTATCGTGCTCGGTATTGGCATCGTCTGCGCCATGTTGACGACGCTGACAAGTCTTCCTTCGATACTCGTCGCCCGTGAACGTTTTCTCAAAAGGGTAAGCAAGAGACCCTTTAAACAGCCGCACGTGGAATTCAAGGTACTCGGCAGTCTCGGGCGCAGTATCGTAACCCGACCCCTTGTCTACCTTTTAGTCGCGGCAGCGATTACCGGATTCCTTTTATATCAGGCTTTGAATATTAGATTCGACTACAACATGCTCAACATCGAGCCCAAAGGATTAGCCACCGTTGAATTGCAGGATACGATCATCGAGGCTTTTGACCTGAGCCCAGATTTTGCCATGGTGACAACCGGTTCGGTTGAAGAATCATACGCAATGGCGGAGAGACTTAAAGAAATGCCATTGATAAGCATGGTCGAGAATATTGCCGATTATGTGCCACCCGAAGAAAAGCAACTCGAGAGGCGTCCATATGTAGAGGATATCCGGCGGGTATTACAGCAAAACAAAACGGTAAACCACTTGACAACGCACAAAATAGAAGAACTCATCACCGAATTAGAAAGACTCGACATGAATATATACGAACTCTCCCAGCTCGCATTCATCGGCGGCCAAGACAAAGTCGATGAGAAATGTAAGAGTATTATCGGCGACCCGGAACAGGAAGATCCCGAGAGCTTCATACTCAATCTTGTCGAGAAGATTCGACACAACCCCCAGTTCGCGGTTGAACAACTGAACAATTTCCAGAATTACTACTTCCCAAATCTTCGGCAGAAGATCAATGATATGGCCAACCCCGAATTGATCACCCTTGAACAAGTTCCAGAGCACATTAAGAACCAGTATATCAACGAAGCAGGCGACAAGTACCTCGTCACTATCTACCCTAAGGAAACGATCTGGAATTACGAAGCACTCACCCGTTTCGACAAACAGCTCGAAACCGTCAGCCCGAAGATAACCGGAACCCCACCCATATTTCTACACCTCATCAGGCTGATTGGTCGAGATGGACTGAATGCGACCATACTCACAGTCATCATCGTCATCCTGCTGCTCTGGCTGGATTTTCGTAGTTTCCGATTTGCGATACTGGGTGTGATACCATTGATCACTGGTGGTATCTGGATGCTGGGACTCATGAAGACATGTGGGCTTATGCTCAATGTAGTCAATGTAATGGCGATTCCCATGATCGTGGGTATCGGCATCGACGATGGTGTACACATTCTTCATCGCTACATGTTTGAAGGCTTGCGCAAAACACCTATTGTTTTAAAGAGCACGGGCAAGGCTGTCTTACTCACCTCCCTGACGACAATGGCGGGCTTTGGCTCCTTGATGACCGCCTCGTATCGTGGCTGGGTGGGCTTCGGCGCCCTGCTTGTTACTGGAGTTGGTGCATGCTTTATGACTACCATTCTCTTCCTCCCATCCATTATCGGGCTAGCGACCAAAGGGAAAATCAATGCTAACACCCAAGGCCAGTAACAGTAAAGAGGAGCCTGTCATGGATTATCGCTCGCCTACCATCCACAGTTCAAAACTCACAATGGCAGGCTCTTCTCTACATGCCCAAGCACCACCCAGCCAAGAATTTATGATGATAACCCGAGCGACATATGCGTACGACCTGACTAGTGATACCAATCCTGATTGCCGGGGCACGGTCGGCGCCCCGCTTCTCACCAAACTGTATCTCTGATATGTTAAGAATAAGACCAGGCGAAGCACCCAGCTCGAAGGCTGTCAAGAGAGTTGGGGCCTTGACATCCAGCGCCGATTGGTTACAATATTATATGTCGTTTCCAAAACGAACTAAAGAATTTAGACATATGTACAAGGAAGCCACGCAAGGCTCTCTTCAGCTCGCCAGCATTGTCCTTTCAATGTCTAATGAAGAACAAAGGGGGAAGTCTGGCTAGACGTGTTCTCATTATCAATGGATCGACACGCGAAAACGGTAACACGGATGCCATTTTGAGTTCATTCATACGGGGCGTTTCTGCTTCAGGTTTGGCGGTACGCAATGCCATGCTGCGGAATCTGGTAATACACAATTGTATTGGCTGTTGTCAGTGCCTGAGAGAAAAAACCTGTCACTTTCAGGACGATATGTCCGATTTGCGTGATGCAATCACGAAATCGGACATCCTCGTTTTTGCTTCCCCCATTTATTGGTGTGAGATAACCGGTCTCTTGAAGACATTTATTGACCGACTTTATTTCTTTCATCACAAGGAAAACAATCATCTGATTGCCGGTAAGAAGGCTGTAATCATCACTACATTAGGCGAGAAGGATACTGATTATGAAGCACAAGTGCTCGTCGAGTTCTATAAGCGGTGCATGCGTTCGCTCGGTATCGACATCTTAGATATGCTATTCTTCGCCGAATTAATGGATCAAGATGCCATTACGAGTAAACCAGAGTATTTGAAACAAGCCTTCGATGCCGGCAAACATCTAGTTGATTCGTTATAGTAATAATGAAAAATTTTCTTCTATTTAAGTAATAAACCAGGGAGGTTGAATGCACGTTGCATTATTACTTGTTGTGCTAATGGCAAATGAAAAAACCGTCGAGGTGAGATTCACTGAGACCGCGCCGCACATTGACGGCGTGATCGAAGAAGTATGGCAGCAGTCTGATTCTGCGTACAACTTCGTGCAGCACATACCTTACGAAAGGACCGAACCCACGGAGAGCACCGTGGTATACGTCCTTCAGGACAAAAATAACCTCTATGTCGCATTCCGTTGCTACGCTGAAAACCACAAGCCCATTGCTTGCTTCACGACCGATGAAGACTATGTTCGGGTGAGCATTGATCCGTTTGGCAGCAAAACAACGGGGTACTACTTTCTTGTTTTCGCCAGTCAGCTTTTCTGGGACGGTTGGATTTTCGATGACGGCCGCATATTCGACGACACCTGGGAAGGCGTTTGGTTTCGCGGCGTGAAGGTCTACGACGATCGCCTGGACATAGAAATCAAGATCCCCTTCAAATCTATTCGCTACAAAAAAGGTTTGAACGAATGGCGTATTCAGTTTATGCGTCACATCGCATATAACCGGGAAGACGATTACTGGACCGAGGTGTTGCAAGGCGAGGGTGACATGGTGTCGCGCTGGGGAATCCTTAAAAACATAGATCCTCAGGCCACCGGCTACTATTTCGAGCTATATCCTGAAGGATATGTACGATTTGACAAACGATACTACGTGGCCAGGGATTCGGTTTCTGAAGAATTCAAACCGAATCTCAGCCTCAACCTCAAGTGGGACGTCACACCCCAAACAACCATAAACGCCACTATCTTGCCGGACTTTGCGCAAATTGAGTCTGATCCGTTCACGGTGAATTTGTCGCGTTACCCGACATATCTGGACGAACGAAGACCTTTCTTTCTGGAAGGCAGGGACATCTTCCGGATGTCAGACTTGGGTCAAGATGGCCCCGTCTTTTTCTACCCATTGGAGATCTTCTATTCACGCAAGTTGGGTAAATCACTCGATGGCGAGGTGGTTCCTATTCTTGGCGGATTGAAGGTGACGAACAATGCACAAAAATGGAATATTGGCTTACTGGGTGCCTACACCGATGAATTTGCAGATACGACAGAGCAAGATACGCTCTATGAACCGAATCGATGGTTCGGTGTCTTCCGCGCCCAGCGCCGGTTCATGGATAACTCGGACATCGGACTGCACTTCAGCGGAACAACCGTCGACCGAGACAATTACAACTACGCACTCGGACTGGAGGGAGTCTACAGAAGCGGACCCGATCAAGTCATCGTTCAGGGTGCCTTCAGCGACCACAGCGGTAAGCAGGATTGGGCAGTCTCATCCGGTTACCGTGGTTTCATAGGCAACTTCTTCACCAAAGCCGCCGTCGAAATTGTGCGGGATTCGTTTGACGTCAGTGATATCGGATTTGTACCCTGGGCAGGCAGGAAACGATTGTACTTTTTCACCGGGCCTTCGAAAGTTTTCCAGGAAGGATTCCTGCGGTGGTTTTATATTGCTCCGGGTATTCACATCCTTCAGGAACCCGGTGACACAAATTGGTCGAAGATCGCCGGCTTGCAGATCAACCCTGCTTTTCGCAACCGTTGGGGTCTTTCCCTGGACCTATACGCCGGCAAGTACTATGAAGCCGACACGAATTACACCTACCGCAGCCTTGATTTCTCGATGTGGGGTCTAATCAAGGGCAATAACATCAATTTTGGCTGCAATTACAACTACAGCTGGAATTACCTGCGGAACTTCTTGGCTTACCAGGGATCCCATTGGTTCTTCTTCGGCTATTCAATAATACCGCCCATGAGCATCGTGTTATCCGGCAATCTGTGGGTCGAATGGGACACCACTAACACCATCATCGCGATGCACCCTCGGATCAGACCAAGACTCGATATCCGCTTCAGCGCCGACAAGAGCCTGGCAATTTTCAATGACATTCTTCTGCAGACACCAGAAACCCGTATCGGTGAGACAGAGTTCATCAATAATCGATTCGGTTTTCTCTTTTCCTGGAACTTTCGACCCAAGAGTTGGCTTTATGTAGCACTCAATGATTTCCGAGAACGTTTTGGAGACAAGTTAGAACCTGTATACACGATTGCAGCAATCAAAGTCAAGTATCTTATCTACTTCTAACAAGGAGGCGGTCGTACAGCTATCAATTAATAGTATTTGCAAATTCATATGTGGCGTGATTTACCTCGTTAGCTTGGGTATCGCCGACATCACTTTCACAGAGCATCTCGTCGCACAGAATTACTACAATCCATGGAGCGCGTTCGGAATCGATGTTGACGGCGATACCGACATCGATGTCATCGGTTCGGGCCGCCTAGGACACACCGTCACATGGTGGGAAAATACGGGCAATTTCACGTATCAGCAACACGACATCTCCAGCATCTCATATTACGCCATGGTGGTTCATGCGCTTGACATCGATGAAGATAGCCACGTCGACATCCTGTGCGCCTCACAGACGAACGGCGTCGAGCTTTGGCAAAATCAGGGAGATCAGACATTTGTCCGGCACATCATCGCTGCCTGGCCGTACGCCAGCTATATATCTGTCGCTGATGTCGATACAGACGAGGATACCGACGTGCTAGTCGCCTGTTGCGAAGGTGGCATGAACCGAATAGGCTGGGTTGAAAATCAAGGTGGTCTTGTTTTTACCGACCATATAGTGACCGACACCTGGGATCACGCAAACAGCGTTTGCGGCGCCGATCTCGACTCTGATGGAGACATTGACTTGATTGGCACTGCCAGTTACGCCGGAGAGGTCGCCTGGTTTGAGAACGACGGCAATCAAAACTTCACCAAACATGTGATTCTAAGTACATCAGCACGTCCCAGTTCTGCATACGTCGACGATGTAGACTCTGATGGTGATATGGATGTGCTCGCGACCGTATGTTACATAAACCAAGTCCTGTGGTTTGAAAATGACGGTGACGAGAACTTCACACAACATCTAATTGGCTCGAATTTCTTCAGACCGCACGCGGTTCGTACTGCAGATTTTGACGATGATGCAGATGTTGATGTCCTGGCTGCCGCAATAAACAGTAACGAGATTGCCTGGTGGGAGAATACTGGCGGTACTCCAATTCAATGGGTAAAACATACCATACACAACAACTTTGTCGGCGCCACCGGTATACAGACCATCGACATGGAATCTGACGGAGACATCGACGTACTGGGAGCAGCCCAGTTTGGCAGCCGCATATCCTGGTGGGAGAATGATCTCATTCCCGGAGCGAGTGAACTCAAAGATGAAACACCCACATCGTTTCACCTATCGGTCAATCACAACCGCCTACACTCATTCTCCGTTACATACGAAATCCCTTTTGATACTGATGTTTGTTTGTCGATCTTCAATGGAAGCGGACAGCGAACGCGACAACTCGCTGACCAATGGTGTCAAGCTGGCACCTACATGCTTTCGGTCGACGCTTCACAGTTACCATCTGGAGTATATTTTTTGCACTTGACTGCCGGAGACCGCAAGCAAACGCAGAAATTCTTTGTTATACGTTAGGAGGAATCATAAAAAGCCTGCCTTGGCTGCTTATCCAAAGCTTACTTTTACCGGTGTCTCTGCCCGCTCAACTGAACTGGGTAGAGCATATGGTGTCGGATAGCTTCAATGGTGCATGGTATGCATTACCAATCGACCTGGATGGTGATGATGATTTCGATATACTCGGTTCCGCTTATGATGGCCATTGCGTATCCTGGTGGGAAAATGATGGCAGTCAGAATTTCACTGCACACACAATTTGTGACAATTTCTTGGGACCGAAGGGCATCTGCGGGGTCGATCTTGATGGCGATACCGACATAGATGTAGTATGTGCTGGCTTCCTCTGCGACACCTTAGCATGGTGGGAGAATGATGGGAATCAGAATTTCTCTAGCCATCACACCATTGTTGCCAACTGGGGGCCGCCGAATTATGTGTTTCCTACTGATTTAGACCTTGATAATGACATGGATCTGCTCGTCACGTCCTGCCAAGCAGGCAAGATGGTTTGGTTTGAGAATGACGGGAATCAATCATTCACCGAACGCACCATCAAACCGTACCTGCAGGGTGCTGCATGCCTTATCCCAGTAGATATAGATGGAGACACCGATATTGACGTTATTGGAGCTGGCCCCGGTTCCACTATGATACTGTGGTTCGAAAACAATGGCAGCCAATCTTTCACCGAACACATTGTCAGCGCTGGTTGGGGATATCCTAATTTTCTGGCTGCCGAAGACATTGACAACGACGGCGACACCGACATTGCGGCGGCTTCATGTGCCGGGCAGATCGCTTGGTTCGAGAATGCAGGAGATCAGAGTTTCACAAGACACATAATCGATCCCAACTTCTACCAGGCGCGTAGCGTTCGCGCAATAGACCTCAATGCCGACGGCTATGTTGATATAGTCGGTGCGGCAAAAATGAGTCATGCAATAAGGTGGTACCAGAATGATGGAAACCAGACCTTCACGCAGTACTCCATAGTCGATGGTTTCCTGGGCGCAAATCACGTTTGCGTAGAGGATCTAGACGATGACGGCGACTGCGATGTTGTTGGAGCAGCAATGGGCGCCGACAAGGTTACCTGGTGGGAGAATCAGCTGATTGGGGTGGAAGAAAATGATACCAATATCGTGAAAGAAATTCAGTACCTACCGACAATAATAAGCGGTCCGTTCAGTCTACCCAAGCAGAAATTATATAACATTTATGACATCACAGGCAAGAAGGTTGAATCAGAACACCTGACGCCCGGAATCTATTTCATTGAGTACGATACACGGATCGTGAGAAAGTTTGTGAAGATAAGATAGTCTGTGGAGGTATTATGAACGACATGCAACGTGGTAACCAACGACGCCTTGTTATCTCCATGTGTATTTTTTCCGCGCTGGGAATCAACCCAGTGTTACAGGCTATAACCTGGCATGTCCCTGCTGATATTCCCACGCTAAAGACGGCAGTGGAAGACTCGGCAGGTTATGGTGACACGGTGATGGTTGCGGCCGGAACTTACAATACCGCATCCGGCGAAGTATTTCCAATAAATATGCAGAATGGTGTTGTCCTGATCAGTCAATCGGGACCATCGGCAACCACGATCGACGCAAACGCAAGCGACCGAGTGTTTGATTGTCAGGCACTCGATAGCACTACCGTCATCCACGGGTTTACGATTACCGGCGGCAGCGCCTTCGACGCGGGCGGTATCTACTGCAACAATTCATTCATGAAGATAAGCGACAACATAATCAAAGGCAACGCCGCTACCGGCTATGTCGGCTGTGGTGGTGGCATCTATTGCGATTACGACAACAGCAGTATAATAGATAACCTTATCACCGAAAACACGGCGCTGTCTTATATGGGCGGTGGTATTTACTGCTACTACTCAGGCTCTATTATTGAAGGCAACACAGTTGCGCACAACACCGCGAGATATGGGGGTGGAATATTCAACGACCATTCAGCCCCGCTCATCAAGCGTAACCTGGTAAGAAAAAATCACGCTCTGGAAACGGGCGGCGGCATAGATTGCTATATGACCTCGTCTCCTGCGATAGTCGCAAATGTCATCATCGATAATACTTGCATGCAAAACGGCGCCGGCATTGCCTGCTGCTACTCCTGCATACCGGTTATATACAATAATACAATAGCAAGGAACGCTGGCCAATACGGTGGAGGCACCAGAACGCTTGGCAATTCAGCCGCCGAGCTCTACATGAATGCCATTATTGATAATGTGGACGGGCTGTATCTGACTGAGACTTCGGGCGCCATGACCGCAAATCATAATAATATCTATTACAACTCTTATCAGCAAGGCGGATATGAAGTCATAAATAATACATCCTATAACTTGGACATGACATCTAACTTCTGGTGGACAAATGACTCTTCAGCAATAGATTCATTGATATTCGGACAGGTCAATTTCACTCCTTTCCTCAGCACACCTGACAGCGATGCACCCGGCGAACCCTTGACTGTAAGTTCGGTGGCCGTCATGTCGGACAGCACGTATACCACACCCCAGACCGGCGTCTTATCCTATGGCGATACGCTTTTCATTGAATTACAGGGAACAAACTGGAACAACGCTTTTGTAGATCCAGCGCTGGTGATCATATGTAGCAACAAAGATACGTACGGTATTGGCGTAGCACTCATCGAAACCGACACCGCAACAGGCATGTATCACGGCACTGCATATATCGATACGACGAGTAATGATCTGCACAACTGTGTAGGCGTGTACCAACATGATACAGTTATAATCAAAGCCAATGTCGACCACTCAAAACGGGACACGGTGTTCATCGGTACCACTGGTATCTCAGAGACTGAAAAGCATCCGGCAAGCAGGGGAATGGTATTGCACAGCTGCCCCAATCCTTTCAGTGAAAAAACAGAAATTTCATTTCATCATCCGGTTCCGGGTGAAATCCAACTCCGAATATTCGATGTGCTCGGTCGACTGGTAAAATCCTTTAATCTTGAATCATGCATCTTGAGTCATGCATCATCGATAAGTTGGGATGGTCGTGATAACCAGGGCAGACATATCAAGAGTGGCATCTATTTATGCCAATTGGAAGATGACCATTCTGTCGAAAGGAAGAGCATAATCTTTATCAACAACGGAGGAAAATAAATGAAGCTGCGTATCAATAGAGCGCGCATTATCGTCGTGCTGTCATCAATCATCACGTTCGTCGTCGCCGACGTGAGCATGCCATCGAGTCCCATGTGGCAGGCAGATTACGGCAATATACCGACCGGGGTAGGCTGGGGCGATATAGATGGCAATGGATGGCATGACCTGGTGATAACCAACGGTTGCGACGCGGCATTCGTGCCGAATCACGTGTATTTCAATAACGGTAGCATGATCCCGACATCCCCTGGATGGGTAAGCGCCGATCAGGAACCTTCGGATAATATCGCAATAGTCGATCTCGATCACGACGGCGATCTGGACCTTGTTGTCGCCAACCTCGGCTACACACCAACCGGGTGCCCCCCACTACCGCACGTTATCTATCAAAACGATGGCGGGCTTTCACCATCGCCCACGTGGTATTCGCAGCCAGGAAATTCATTTTCATGTGCTGTAGGTGACCCGGATGGTGATGGCGATCATGACATCGCGTTTGCTCAGGGGGATTACCTTACCGGCCATTTGCAGAAGGCGGTGATATATCGCAACAACGACGGTGTAATCGACACCTTACCCTACTGGCAAAGTGACAGCTCTTATTACGGTGTCGAGGCTTTCTTTGTCGATATTGACTTCGATGGAGATCATGACTTTGCACTCGGTGGACGTAATGCCTACGTATCTATATTCTACAATGACGCGGGAATCCTCGAGACCACGCCCTCCTGGCAAACCCATGCCATCATCGGCGCTCGCCAGATGGATTTTGGCGACGTTGACGGTGATGGTGATCTGGACCTTGCCGTCGCCGGTATCGCAGAGGATTTCTTTCTTTTTGAAAATCTGGGCGGTCACCTCGATACCGTACCTTTCTGGTCCTGTTCAAACTATACCCAGCCTTCGTGTGTGGCGTGGGCCGATGTCGATGACGACGGCGATTTTGACCTGGCAGGCGGTGCCTGGTATGCGCCGGTAGGCATTTTTGAAAACAACGGTGGCGTGCTCAGTGATTCATACGTCTGGTCATACACTGGTGGCGGCTGGCTTCAGCAGATCGCCTGGGGTGATTTTGACGAAGACGGATTAGTCGTCACGTCTGAAGCATTTCTCGGTGATGGCGACAAAAGAATCTTCTATTTAGAAAGGAAACCCGTTCACGAAATATCGTCGCTATACATCAACGGAACACCCGTGGCGTTACAAGAATACTGTCACGATTTTTCACAGGGTTGGATATCACTCGCTACGGCACCGGCTACTGATGACACGCTCACAGTGAACTACACGTATTCACAAGATCTCGACCTTGCGGTGACCGGTTCCAGGGCAATGCTTTTCGATAATCAACACATCACAGCAATATCCGAGGACGAAACACACCTCCCGCAAGATAGCTATTGCGGGCCTACGATCATCACAGGTGGATCATCTCTGCCAAGAAGCACGGAGTACAAGATCTATGACATATCTGGCCGGGAAGTGCGAGCTGAGCATATCGAACCTGGCATATATTTCATAAAGTTAGGAAATCGAGTATCACGAAAAATCGTTAAGATAAAATAGCGAGAGGAGATAGGATGAATCGAATCATATGTATACCATTATTCCTTTTCCTGGTCACACCCGCCTTCGGGCAAATTAACTGGACCAAACACACCATTACCGATGACTTCGACGGCGCACTCTGGGCACACGCCGCCGATTTTGATACTGACACCGACATCGACGTTGTCGGCGCGGCATGGGAAGCCAACGCGATAGCCTGGTGGGAGAACGACGGCAATGAAAATTTCACTGAGCACACATTATCGAATTCCTTTACTGGCGCTGCTTGTGTGTATGCCGTTGATTTAGACGACGATGGTGATGGCGATGTGCTCGGTGCCGCATACCACGCGAATACAATCGCATGGTGGGAAAACACGGCGAGCGGATTCTCACAGCACATAATTTCCAGCACTTTTGGCGGTGCCTACTCTGTTTATGCCACCGACCTCGATCAAGACGGTGATGTCGATGTGCTCGGCGCGGCGCGGACGGCAAACACCATCGCCTGGTGGGAAAACGACGGGAACCAGGTCTTCACACAGCACATCATTATTGATATCTTTCAAGATGCGAGTTCGGTGTTTGCCACCGATGTGGACAGTGATGGCGACGTTGATGTCCTGGGCGCCGCCGGCATTGGTGACGACATCGCCTGGTGGGAAAATGACGGTAATGAAAATTTCGGCCTGCACGTCATCAACGGCAACTTCAATGGCGCCACTGCAGTATACGCTGCTGACCTCGATAATGACAACGATACTGATGTCATCGGCGCTGCTTACAATGCAAATACGATAGCTTGGTGGGAGAATGATGGTAACGAGAGCTTCACACAGCACACCGTGACCAACAGCTTTGCAGGCGCCGGTGCTGTTCATGCCGCAGACCTGGACAATGATGGTAGTATGGAAATACTGGGCGCTGCGTGGTATGCCAACTCGATTGCCCACTGGGGTAGTGCTAGCGGTGTAATAACGAATACATTCAACTATGCCCATTCGGTTTTTGCAATCGACGTTGATGGTGATAGTGACAAGGATGTATTAGGTTCGGCGCTTCAGATTGATGAAATCGCCTGGTGGGAGAGCGACTTCGTCGGTGTCGACGAAGGTGGTAATGCATCAGTGAATCATTTTGACTTTGGTCCGACCGTCATCAACGGACACCTCAGACTCCCCTCAGGAAAACAGTGCTATGTATACGATATTGCAGGCCGGACCGTTTCTCCAGTGAATCTCAAACCTGGTATCTATTTTGTCAAAATCGAAGAAGACTTAAGAAAAGTGGTGAAAGCCAGATAAACAAAACAGGGAGAAGAATCATGAAAAGAACACTCGTGGGTTTCATGCTTATAACGGTTTTTGTACCAACTATGTTACTCGCCCAAATAGGCTGGACCCGGCACACCATCACTGGCAACCTGAGCGGTGCCTGTTCCGTGCATGCCCAAGACATTAATGGAGACGATAATGTCGATGTCCTGGGTACGGGATTTGATGCTAGTCGTGTTTGTTCCTGGTTAAATGACGGCGGCGACCCCATATCCTGGACATATGAATTAGTACAGATGAGTTTCCTCGGCGCATGTTTTGTCTCTGCCGAAGACATCGATGGTGATGGCGATATCGACGTGCTGTCGAGTGCCTGGCACGGTAATGAATTGGCTTGGTGGGAAAACGGCGGCGGCGACCCCATCCAATGGACAAAATACACCATAGCGACCGGTTTTTCCAATGCCCACGAAATATCTGCCGCTGATATGGATGGTGACGAAGATATAGACGTATTGGGTGCCGCCGCAGCCATTGATGAGATCGCATGGTTCGAAAACGATGGTCTGGTCCCGATAGGCTGGACACGACACACGATCGACGACAACTTCGACGGTGCCCGTTCGATCAGGGCAGCCGACTTCGACGGTGACAGCCTGATTGACGTAGTGGGCGCTGCCTTGCTAGCCAATGCTGTTACTTGGTGGCGTAACAATGGAGACTCGACATGGACCGAGTATCCGATCAACCAGAACTTTGTCGGAGCACATATGGTCTGTGCCTGCGATATTGACACCGATGGTGATACCGATGTCGCTGCCGCCGCTTATAATGCGAATGATATAACATGGTGGCGCAACGACGGAGGCAGCCCGATTAATTGGACACAGCAAACCATTGACGGATCGTTTTACGGCGCGCTCGGTGTTTTTTGCAGGGATATCAATAATGATGGTCACATCGATGTCCTGGGCACCTCAGACATACTCGACGACGTTGCATGGTGGAGCAACGACGGCAGCATACCAATATCCTGGACCGAACACGTAATCGATGGAAATTGCGATGGTGCATGGCCGGTATATGCAGAGGATATCGATGGCGACGGTGACGTTGACGTCGTCGCAGCGGCAACCAACACGAATACCATATACTGGTACGAAAGTGACCTGGTCGGGGTTGAAGAAGATGATAACAACACGATGCCGATTCAGAGTATCACCCCAACAATAGTACACGGCCCCTTACGATTTCCCGGTGCTCAGAGCTTTCAGCTTTACGATATCGCGGGTCGAGAAATTAAGTCAATCAATCCCTCGCCCGGCGTCTATTTTCTGAAAACCACTGATGAAATAATCCAGAAGATAGTCAAAGTACAATGATAAGGAGACATCGATGCGTTACATGATTTACCTTACTACGCACTACAGAGCTCGTACTACGGAGCTCATACTACGCTTCGTGCCCCTTTTGTTGCTTTGCTTCTTACTTCCCACTTCTCAATTCCTGCTCCATGGAAACCCTCCCGACACCCTCTGGTCACGCACCTATGGCGGGGTCGATGTTGATGTAGCATATTCAGTATGCGAAACGTTCGACGGCGGTTACGTCGCCACCGGCTACACTTTCTCTTACGGGGCCGGTCTGCAAGACGCCTATCTCATCAAGGTCGACGCGAATGGTGATACCGTATGGACCAGAACGTTTGGGGGCGCGTCAATGGACGGCGCCCATTTCGTACGCCAGACGTCGGATAGCGGTTACGTAATCGCCGCGTACACCGAGACATTTGGTGGCGGTGGCAAAAACGTATACCTCATAAAAACTGATGCGGACGGCATTGCCGAGCACACCGCCGTTTATGCTACGCCCATGCAAGATGTTGCATATGCCTTCTGTGAAGCATCTGACAGCGGATACATTTTTGTCGGCTACAAGGATGGCCCTTCTGGCTGGATCAAAGGCGACCTGTGGATCCTGAAAACCGATGCAACGCTTGATACAATTTGGACAAAGGAATACGGCGCGACCGGCGAAGATTACGGCATATCGATTCACCCAACATCGGATGGCGGCTATATTATTACTGGGACTACGAGTTCTTTTGGTATGGGCGGTAAGGATATCTGGCTTGTGAAAATCGAAGCCGACGGTGACACGGTGTGGACCAAAACCTACGGTGGTAGTCTAGACGATGTGGGGTACGGAGTAGATGTAACAACTGATAATGGATATGTCGTCGCCGGATACATCAACGGTACTCCTCCGTGGAATGCCGGTGATGTATGGCTACTCAAAACAGATTCTGCAGGTGACACACTCTGGACAAAAGTCTATGGTGGGGTCTACCAGGATTTCGGGTTCGACGTATACCAGACGCCAGATAATGGATACATAATTGCCGGCCAAGGCTACGAAGACGTTTGGCTATTGCGTACAAACTCGTTCGGTGACACGGTTTGGACACAACGCTACGGCGGGGCAAACCACGATGCAGCACTCGCGCTCTACGTGAATGCCGACGGCGGGTACATCATTGGCGGTCATACCACTTCATTCGGCAGCGGGGCTAACGATTTCTGGCTAATCAAAACTGAACCCGATGTCGGAGTTACAGAAAATAGCCATGGTGATGTTAACAAATCCGAGTTCTACACTGAAATCATCAGTGGTCAATTGGGATTTCCAGGAAAAGAGCAGTACAGAATTTACGACATTACGGGTAGAATCGTCAACCGCAATCATCTTACACCCGGGATTTACTTTATTGAAACCCAGGGTGCAATTGTTGGGAAAGTAGTAAAGGTGCAATAAGGAGGTATTTGTGCACGATACCAGGAAATTATTGGTCATCGTAGTATTTCTGTTGCTCGGTAGTACATTACCAGATGCGGCAGAAATCCATGACGCTGTGAATGATAACGACATTAAAAGGGTGAAGGAGTTACTCAAAGAAAATCCGTCATCACTGAATGCCCAAGACGATCAATGGATGACACCGCTGAACATCGCGGTGTTCAATGGAAATACAGAAATCGTTAACGAATTGTTGGAAAGAGGTGCGGATCTCAGTATCGGCGATATCGACGGGAGTCAACCCATCCATTGTGCGGCAATCAACGGTAGCATAGAGATTGTTCAATTGTTACGCAAAAAGGGCGCAAGTATCAATGACAAGGACGACAACGGAGCCACGCCGCTGAGTTTCGCGACCGCACGAAGACGTCTTGATATGGTGAGATATTTACTGGAAAACGACGCAGACGTCAATTCCCGCAATGCTGTCGGTATGACACCCCTTTTCTTGGCCAGCACGCCAGAAATCGCAGAACTTCTTATCGAAAACGGTGCTCGGGTCGATATTAGGAACGACAACAATAGCACGCCGCTTCACATGATCGCTGGGGCTGGCTCTGTCGAGACTGCCGAGCTGCTTCTTGCCCATGGTTTAGACATAAATGCCATGAACGATTTTGGCTGGACACCGCTATCCAATGCCGCGTTCCGCAATGCCGAAATTACACAATTCTTGATATCCCGGGGAGCCAAAGTTAATCCTCATAGAATCGAACAGAAAGAAGCCTGCACGTGCCACGCCGAATACCAGACACCGCTGCATTGTGCAGTCAGACGCGATAGCCTGAATATAGTGAGGTTACTAGTAGAAAATGGCGCCGTGATCAATATTACTGATAATGATGAAATGACGCCTCTGCATATTGCGGTCAGTGACGGCAATTCCGCAATAACCGAATATCTGCTATCGCAAAATGCCCAACTGAACATTAAGGAGAATCATTGGGGACGGACCGAACTGCACACCGCCGCGATCAATGGGTACGATGACATCGTAGAACTCCTGGTCAACAAGGGCGCTGACGTAAACGCACAGGATATTGAAGGTAAGACTTCGCTTGATCACACGCTGCATCATGGATTCGATTCTATTACATCTTTCCTAATTGCGCATGGCGCAACCAAGAAAAGCAGGGACATTTCCAAATCAACCTCAACACATCTTAAGAAAGAACTCAATGACAAAGAAGCAATAATCTGGCACCTGGGGCACAGCGGATGGGCGATAAAAACACAGCATCACCTGTTGATTTTCGATTATTTCACCGATCGAAACGGTCCATTACCAACTGATGCTTCACTAGCCAGTGGCTACATCGTTCCCGACGCCATCAAGGACGAGAATGTAACAGTCTTCGTCACACATCATCACACCGATCATTACGATCCAACAATATTTGAATGGCAGAATGACTTACCCAAAATCGAATACGTTCTCGGCTTTCAACCAAGTCAGATTGATAATGAGTATACTTTAATCGGGCCACATACCGAACGGGCGCTCGATGATATGAAAGTTACAACAATTAGGTCAAACGACACTGGTGTAGGATTTTTGGTTGAAGTTGATGGATTGGTAATATTCCACGCAGGCGATCACGCTAATGGGTTTATGGACATGTCCGGCACCTATACGCCAGAAATCGATGCACTGGCCGACAAAAACATGAAAATCGACCTCGCCTTCTTTCCGATCGTCGGATGCCGACTAGGCACGCCCGAATCAGTACAACTGGGTGTGCACTATGCGATCGAAAAACTAAATCCAACCATTGTCCTACCCATGCATGCCCGAGATGCAACGTACCGGTACAGGGAATTTGCCGAAGAAGCCGCCACGAAGGGTTACACAACGCAGATCACCTATGCTACGAGTAAAGGCGACAGATTTCTTTTTGCAGATAGTAAGATAACTACAATCGAATAAGCCAGTCCCTTCATCATAGGAGACGCTTTCATGAGAGAGAAAACAATCACAGTAATCTTTCTGGGTTCATTGATTCTCACAACGAACGCATCTGCTCAAGATGACATCTTCGATTTCGAATCTGACCAATGGGTTATTCAAAATGGCCAAGTAACCGAGCACCTCGGCAGAAAGAGTTTTGTCGGATATGCTTATCTCAAAGACATAGAGTTTGAGAATGGCATAATCGAAATCGATATTGCAGTGACCGGTCACAAAGTGCGCTCCTATCCAGGCATCGTGTTCCGGATGCAGTCTGAGGAAAACTTTGAAAGATTCTACATACGTTCACACCGAGCGAGTCTATATCCGGACGCTCTTCAATATACGCCAGTCAGTAACGGTATTACAAGTTGGCAGTTGTACAACGGTGAGGGCTTCACCGCTGCAGTAGATTTCCCACCGAACCAATGGGTACACATCAAGATGGAGATTCTTGGGCAACAAGCCCGTGTGTATGTGGACAATACAGAACAGCCCACATTAGTCATCCACGAACTCAGGCACGGACAGCGCAAAGGTACAATCGGACTCATGGCTGATGGCACTGCCTATTTTTCGAATTTCAAATATGAAATCACCGATGACCTGGATTTCGATCCGCCCCCTTTGGTCGATACCGTACCAGGTATAATGACCGAATGGCAAATATCACAGCCATTCAAACTCAACGACATCGATTTGGAGCAATATCCAGACAAAGAACTCCTTTCGCAAATCGAATGGCAGGATGTCAGTAGTGACCCATCCGGTCTCGTTGATGTAGCCCGCTACACAGGAAGGCTTGGTCGACAACCAGATTGTATCCTGGCAAGAACGACTGTTATCACAGGCAAAGAAAGAATACTGGATTTCAGGTTCGGATACAGCGATGCGGTGAGCATTTTCCTCAATGGCGAGCCTTATTTCATCGGTAACAGCGCTTATCAATCACGCGATCCATCCTTTGCGGGTATCGTTGGCTTCTTTGATAATTTGTACTTGCCGCTAGAAAAAGGCGAGAACGAAATACTCTTGCTAGTTGCCGAAGCCTTCGGCGGTTGGGGTTTCATGGTTCAGGACGGTGACGCAGTTTTTGAATACGAAGGCGTGGAAAAAGCCTGGGAATCAACCGTGGACTTCAAGATACCTGAATCTGTTGTGTATGATTCGGTCAGAGACATGCTCTACGTATCAAACTACGATATCTACAATTTCGACAGACACGAAGGACAGCAGTCGATCTCACGGGTCTCCATGGATGGTAAGATAAGAAATGCAGACTGGGTTGCCGGGTTGAAGAATCCGCTTGGCATGATAATTCACGAAGACAAGCTTCTCGTAGTCGAACGAGGAGGAGTTGTAGAAATCGACTTAGAAGTTGGTACAATAACAAATCGACACCCTATTCCCCAATCCGGGCTGCTTAACGACATCGCCGTTGATCGTGAAGGCGGCATTTACGTCTCTGACTCACGTAAGAATGTTATCTATAGAGTATTTGATGATCAGTCTGAGGAATGGTTTGTCGGCGAAGATGTGAATGATCCAAACGCCATACTCATTCAAGGCAATATGCTCATCTTCGGTAACAGCGGTGATTACTGCCTTAAATCCGTCGACTTGGCCACAAAAGAAGTCCGCAAGATTGCCAATCTGGGGCCAGGCTTCATCGATGGCATTAAAATCAATAAAGACGGCAATTATCTAGTCTCACATTGGCAGGGAAGAGTATTTAGAATCACACCCTCTGGCGACGTTACGAAGATTCTCGATCTATCAGTTCCTGGTATCTATTGTGCAGATTTCGAATATATCACAGACAGAGACCTTCTCATCATTCCAACTTTTTTCGATAACAGAGTAATGGCGTATAACCTAGGAGAGAAATGAGCATGAACACATCGCTTTTCCTATGTATCGCGTGCCTTGTGGGTATCGCATATTCCACGCAAGAATATGACAAGTCTTTCACTACTTATCAGGATATGCGAAAACATCTTGGTGAACTCTACGAGAAGGAAAAATATGAGGAAGCCGTCGACCTGTTGCTGTGGGCACGCGAGAAATTTCCCGATTACCTGTTTAATAACTCATATAATCTGGCTTTGCTGTATGTGCGTTTGGGTCAATACGACAAAGGTATTGATGCTTTACAGTACGCCCTGGATCGCGGCTTGTGGTTCTCTCTGTTGGCTTTCGAACCTGAACCTTGGGCGCCCCTCAGAGAGAAAAAAGGTTTTCAGGATATCCGGGACCAGTGTGAAGCTCTAAAGCAGGAAGCACAGAAAAAAGCTAAACCCGATCTCCTCGTTGTGACGCCGGAAGACTTTGAACCAAAAAAAACCTATCCGCTCTTCATTACGCTTCACGGCGGCGGTGAAAATATCGAGCTATTTAAAGACCGCTGGAATTCGCAACAAATGCGGAAAGAATTCATTGTCGCATATCCCCAATCTTCTCAGGTCATTTCAATGAATGGATTTTGGTGGCATGGAGACATTGAACTTGCCAAGAGGGAGATCGCCAGTGCGTATCAGAAAGTAGTCAATGAATACCCGGTGGATACAGAAAATGTCATAATCGGTGGCTTTTCTTCGGGTGGAGTAGCGGCTCTAGATGTTCTCCTATCTAACACAATACCAGCACGCGGTTTCGTCGTTTTATGCCCTGATTGGCCAGAGAGTTTTACTGCTGAAAGAATCAGGGACACGAAGAATCGCGGCATACGGGGTACCCTTATAACCACTGAAATGGATGAACGTTTGCCTTTACACGAGAAGATGGTTGAGACCTTCAAGGCTGAAGGGCTACCGCACCAGTTCATCGTTACACCCAATATCGGCCATTGGTATCCAGAAGATCTAGACGAGAAAATCGACGGGGCTATTGACCACATCCGCCAAGTTGGTATAATTGAGTAGCAGACAGTGGAACAGAGAAGGGAGGATTGAAATGCAGGAAATGATTGCTTACTGTGGATTGGTTTGTACCGGTTGTCCAGCATTCATCGCTACCCAGAAAGATGATGATGCGGAAAGGCAAAAAGTTGTAGAGAAATGGTCATCCGAACAATACCCGTTAAAAATAGAGGACATTAATTGCGACGGTTGTCTCACCGTCGGCAAACGGCTGCTAAATTTCTGTAACGAGTGCGAGGTGCGCGCCTGCGGCTTAGAGAAAAAAGTAGAAAACTGCGCTCATTGTGACGAATTTGCCTGTGCCAAACTCGAGAAACTCTGGGGTATAATCAGCTCCGCCGAAGCAAAAGAACGCCTTGAAAACATAAGAAAAACCCTCAACACCTAAATTCCCGTTGATCGGTTTCGAAAAACGATAAGGTTTCGTTTTACGTTTTCGACAAACGCAGCGTAGAGCTACGAAACCGAATGTCCACAACGAATCGCTTTTGCAAACCGCCAAACGCACTACGCTGCACGCTTCTTCCCTGGTATTCTGCTATTCTGATACCCTGATATCCTTTCTGGCATCACGAATCGTGTATCAGGCACAGGTCTTGACTTCTCCAATCTTCCACTATATAGTATAGACAAACAAGGGAGGCGAATGTGAGAAGAGCAATTTCGGTAGTGACCACTATAGTTGTGATAGCTACATTTGTCAGTTGTGGCCGTAAGGTGATGGTACCGCCCAGGATCGACCTGAAGCAGCATGAAGTAGTAGGCATCATCGACTTTGAATGCGATAAAAAAGGTGACCTTGCTCCCTTTACAACAAGGAAATTCACTGAGGCAATTCGTCGGGACCAAGAGATGATAAGAATCATTAGCCTGGGTACGGTGGCTGAGGTACTTAGGGAAATTGGACACGATAAGTTGAGCAAAGCCGCTTTTCAGGCAATTGGCGAAGAATACGATGTGGCAACTGTCTTCACCGGTGATTTGTTTATTTCCGACGTGAGGCCGGATATCTCGATTGCGCTGCTGTTTGTTGCCGGCATGTCGGTCTCAGCTGAAGTCGACGCGACGCTTGAAGCACAAATGGTTGAAACCGAATCCGGGGCGTCCCTTTGGAGCACATCGGTGAGCAAAACGCGCGAGATCGGTAATGTTACTATCTGGGAAGGCGGAGGCTTTGGTTTTGATGCAGAGGATCCAGAACGAGCCTATGGCAAACTCGTAAACGCCCTAGTCGAGGACGCATCACGAGACTTCCGTGTAACCTGGCGGCGCGAGTAGGCACAGCTATCTAATTACAGAAAGATCCTTACTCTCCATCTAATTATCCACGATACATGTCAGTTTGCATCCATTATGTCACTATGTCGTTGTGTCATTAAAAGACCACATATCAGGACATCGGAAGACCACTAGGCAGAATATCAGAAGACAGAAAAAGCAGCCAAAAAGCATCAGTGTAATCAGTTTGTCATCGGTGTTATCGAAGAACACAAAGCCTTCTAACAGACCCAACCTGTCGTAGATCCTCTTGGGAGGGCAATACTTTGTTAACTCTTGCGGTGGCTAAAAGCGACTCAACGATCGAAAGTCTAAAGGTTATACTCGCCCTGAGATATATTTCGGCAACTGCCAACTTCCCATCTACATTCTTATTGAGTTTCAGATGTTACTTACTACTTCTGAATTATTATATTATGTAACTATCTGTATTATCGTATTAAAGGTACCTTTTCAGTGGCACCATAATCGCCGACCTGAAGTTTCAGGAAGTAAACACCACTACCCAGTTGCCGATTATCTTGGTCTGTCCCATCCCAACTGACGTAGTCTGATAGTCTTATCGTCGGATAGTCCCATTGTCTGACTAAACGACCCGTGGCATCGTAGATTTTCAATGTTACACGCTCTGTGCCATGCCCTATGCCAAAGCTGACTGTCGTCAGTGTTGAGAATGGGTTCGGGTGGACAGTTAAGTTCAATCCTGTATCATGTATCGTGTATCCTGGATCCTCTGTTACGGCAGTAACGGGTGTGTCTGCGTTCCCCCAGATATTGCATGCAGATGCATATCCTTGACCCCAGACCGTCAGGAAGTTAGTATCCGAAACCGCGACGGCAGGCCACCAGCGTTCGCTGTAATTATCATCGCATATCATGAAGTCACCGCCTATGAGTGAACCATCCGTACCGACAAACTGCCCATAGATCTTCTGGCCAACATTGTTCTCACCAGTCTGCCAAACCACCAGGTAATTCGTACCATCAAACGCGATATCAGCCCATCTATGACAGCCGCTTCCATGCGCAATGCTAATCGGGCTGCCTACAAGCGCGCCTTGAGGGGAAACCAGATGACCATATAATTCAAGCCCGGGATACGTTCCCGTATACCAGACGACAAGATAATTGGACCCATCAAAGGTAATATTCGGCCCGCCAGCCGGAGCATATCCGATGATGAAGACATCGCCCTCGGGCTGACAATTACTGTTAATGAACCTGCCGTAAATCGGCCCGCTTGACTTTGGCCAAACTACCAGGCAACGGTTTCCGTCATAAGCGATTTTTGCCCGATACTCACTTGACCCAACACCACTGGTAATGCAGGATCCCGTGTCCAATACTACACCGCCCGGCGTGACCCGCGCAGCCGCAACGTAGTAGTAATTGCCGCCGAAATTATTGTCGCTCCACACCACGATGTAGTTTTGTCCATCAAAGACAACTGACGGATATGTTTGAATTTCAAATTTGGGGCAAATTTCGAACGAGTTTATTGTATCCATATCCGGAGTGACCCGCACTCCTATTATCTCGCCCAGGGTTCAACAATGATTACGCGTGACCGCCAGCAAATTCGTCCCGTCAAAGGCTGCATCACAACTATAGCCAGCGCTGTCCGTGTAGAGCTCTCGACCATCAGGGTCGAGCACTGTACCGTCGGTAGTAACACGAGCTCCGAAAAGGGAACGCAGCGGAAGGTAACGTTGGTCAATCCAAAAAACGTAGAATTGGTCATTGGCATAGCACACCGAAGGATACCCGGTGTAGTTAGGTGCCGTGCTAATCGGGAAATCGCTACTTATCAGTGCAAATGCAAACGCTACTACCATAGATTAGTATAAATGCACATATCTCCTTGTCAACCCTCCCCAATCCGAGCACATGGGGAGGGGGTTGACAGACTCAACGATATGATATATTATTCAGAGAACACTGATTTATCTGAATCGTGTGAAGGACATAAAGGAGGTTATTTGCATGAAAAAAAGTGAATCTAAACCGCATAAGGGAAGTTCTGAAAAAGAATCAACCTGCTGTAAGGTCGAATCTCTCGTCACCGTTGACGAGCGAGGGCAGATGGTCTTGCCAAAAGAAATACGCGACGCGGCCGGCATCTGCCCGGGTGACAAGCTATTCGTCATCCCCTGGAAAAAAGAAAACAAAATTTGTTGCATTACCTTGGTGCGGACCGACGAATTTTCTGATGCGGTGAAAGACAAACTCGGCCCGATATTAAAGGATATCATCTAAACAAACTTGGGGACAGGCATAACATTTTTAACGTTTTCTGCTCCTTAGACTGAGTATCCCGACCTTTGGACGTGGGACATGGGGACAAGCAAAGACTTTTCTATTTTTCAAAGAAACACAGTTTATCATCTCCTAATCAATAGAAAAAAGCGCACGAGAGATATCTTCTGCCAAAAGGTTAAAAATGTTATGCCTGTCCCCCATACGAAGTGTTTATCGAAAAGGAGGATATTCTATGATATATAGAAACAGGATGGCAATATGTGTGTGTCTCGCATCCATCTTACTAGTAAACATTGTCTTTGCTGACGAGGATGCGGAGGGGTGCGTAGATCATCCCCTTCTAACAAGGATGCCTGAATTCTATATTCAGGATTGCGAGATGAGAGATTTCGATCAAATGGATTTCCTCAACAAACAAGGTGAGGAGACAACCGTCGAGGGCAAGAGGTATTATATAAGCCACTACATAAACTCAGATGCGCAGCCGCCGAGTGAAATACAAATCCTACGTAACTTCACAAATGCGATTCAGAAAATCGGTGGTGCAAAAATATATGAAGAACGAAGTGATGTCTATCTAAGAGTGGAAAAGGGAGACATGACAACCTGGATTCACGTCCACACATGGAACGATGGCGCAGGCTACGACCTTAATATCGTTGAGGTAAAGCGCATGGCGCAGGATATCGTCGCAGATGCTAAATCGATGGCTCAAGACATCAAGACAATGGGGAAAGTTGCTATTTATGGAATATACTTTGATTTCAATAAGGCGGATGTCAAACCTGAGTCTGAGCCCACCTTGAAAGAAATCGCCAATCTGCTCGAACAGAACCCCAAACTAAATTTGTACATCGTAGGGCATACAGATAATGTTGGTTCTTTTAATGCTAACATGGACTTATCGCAGCGTCGCGCCGAAGCGGTATTTCAGGTTCTCACCACAAAATACGGTGTCGATAAGAAACGCCTCAAATCTCACGGTGTCGGGCCATTGAGCCCGGCTGCGCCAAACAAAACCGAGGAAGGTCGCGCAAAGAATCGACGTGTCGAGCTGGTAGAGCAGTAGTGCCAATATAAGAAGAAAAATCGTTCAAGCACTTACAGCAGGCATTAGAAAACATCTTCTTCGTCAAATTCCTCTTCCCCTTCTTCTTGTGGTTGACGCTCCCGCCTGTACCTATTAAAATTGTACGTAAGCGTAAGCATCACAACGGGTGATTTTCGAGAAAACTCAGTGTATGAACGGAAATCACTGCCTTCACTCGTGAATTCATGTTTAGCCGTCCCCAGGATATCACGTAACTGAAGTGTAAGCGCTAATTTCTTATTCCACAAATCCTGTCTGACAGCACCATTCGTTGTGTAGAAACCCTCGCGCCGGCCCTGAGATGAAACTGAGGGGCTGTGGTACATTCCGTTTATCTGAAGGCGCGTGGAATTCGCGATTTTGAAAGTACTATTAACACGTGTGTTCCAGTTAAAACTCTCTCGAGAAAAAGCATCACCATACAATTCTCCCTCAACGCGGTATTGATAAATATCGCCTGTTAGATTCAAATTCAACCACCTGAATAGATCCCACTCAATCATCGCCTCCGCACCGTATGAGTAGTCAGTACCCACGTTTTCCACCGAGTGCAGTATGATATTTACGTCATATACCGAACGCACGCGCTCGATCTTGTTATGAGTCACCCTATAGTAACCCTCAAGCGAAAATGAATTTCGGTCTAAGTTTTCCTGGTAGCCTAACTCATACGAATCGATATATTCGGGCTTGAGTGCCGGGTTGCCGGTGCGGACATTGTAGGCATCCGTCCATGTTTCAAATGGCTCGAGCTCCCAGCCTCTAGGTCGCTCAATCCTTCGAGTATAGCTAGCCATCATCTCATGCTCACCGGGGAATTTGTATGATACATGCGCGCTCGGGAAAAAATCCCACTGGTCAATGGTGAAATCCTCATTTTCTCCTATGAGTTCGATGCGACGGTACTGGTACTCGCTGCGTAGGCCACCCTGGTATCCGAAATCACCCCATTCTCCTTTATACAAAGCGTAGAGCGAATGTATTTTGTCTTCATACTCAACGACGTTGCTGAATTCTGGCCTGAATTCGTATTCATCGGTCAGGGGATTGTATTCGTACACTTCATTGGTGTCTGTACTTTGCCTTAAACTGGCCTGGTATCCCGTCTCAAACTTGTTCACACCCCAGATGGGAAGCGCATAATCAAGGTTGAATTGCATACGGGTTGAGGGACCTCTTTCTATTGCACGCTGCCCGCTTGTTACAACACTATCCGTATCGAGCAGCTCAGTGCTGGATTCTTCATCACCCATCCTCCTGCTCAACATAGCATGGCCAGAAAGCTTGTGTTCTTTTTCACCGAAGTTATGGCCATAATCCATATTAAGCGAATAGAAATTGCCACCGCGCTCAACACTGGTCTCGCTAATGTAGAGGTTGTGCGTATTCCCAGGTGTAGTCCATTCATCGAAATCACGCTCTGAAGACATCTCCATATCCCTTACCCCGTATCGGAACGCCAAACTCCAGATATCATTGGCACTGAGATACCAATCTAGACCTCCCCTCAGTCCGTAGAATTTCCGTCCCCATCGGGAATCACCGCTCGAGGAGATGAACGAAGTGGTATCGCCTCTGGTTGTCTGATTCTCCAACACAAAGGTCCCTGGATGCGCACGATCGTTGTAGTTTGCTCCGAAAAAGACACTTAATTTCTCAGTTCGGTGATTCACCAAGAAATCTGCTCCGTACTTGTCGTCGAGTCCGATATTGAGATTCGCAATGCCGTTTGTGCCCTGTGCTTTCTGTTTCTTCATAATGATGTTAATTATGCCGGCGATGCCGCTCGGATCATATTTAGCCGAAGGATTGGTTATAAGCTCGATCTGATCGATATTGCTCGCGGGTATCTGCTGTAATGCGTCATTTGGCTCGAGCACGGTTGGCCGGCCATCGATCAAGAGCGTGAAATTCGTGCTACCGCGCAGGCTGACATTGCCTTCAACGTCAACGGTAACGGATGGCGCATTCTGTAGGACATCGACCGCGTTACCGGATATTGTTGTGAAGTCTTTGCTTACATTAATGACTTTTTTATCAATCTTAAACTCCACTACCGGCTTCTCACTCGTCACATCAACATCTTCCATCATAAGAACCGCTCGATCCAATTGTATAATGCCTGTCCTGGCGAAATCCTGATCATTACTAATCACAACATCTTTTATTTCCTTCGGATAGTATCCCATGAATGAAACTTCGAGAGTGTAGGTACCCGGCTTAACCGCGAATAAGCGAAAAACACCATTGCTATCGGTCATCCCACCGGTAATCTGAGTCTTGCTAGACTTTTCGTATAGAATTGCATTTGCATACTCCAACGGAGTACCGAGCTCGGCATCAACCACCCGACCTATGATCGTTCCTGGCGGAATCCTCCGTTCCTGACGTTCTTGCGAATAACCCTGGTTGGTTATTGTAAGCATCAAAATGAAAAATAGTCCAGAATATCTGCCCATTCTTATCACCCTATGCTCCTTTCAACAAGGTTCCTCTGCTACCTATTCTGTATTACATTCCCCATTGCCTAATTAGACACTGATTATGCTGATAAACTTGCATTTTCGACGCATAATCACACTAAGCATTTGACACGAAGTATAAGCAAAATGTTAACAACATCAAGCTCTTTGGGCAAACATGGGGACAGGCATAACATTTTTAACTTTTTGGCATTAGAGATAACAAAAAAAAGGAGGCGACTGAAAGTCGCCTCCCTCTATACTAATTTGGATATGCTTTTATCTTATCAGCAGTAGTTTCTGTGTCTCAGTTTGACCATCTACCTTCAATTTCACGAAGTAGACACCGCTTGGCAGCCGACGGTTCGCATGGTCAGTGCCATCCCATGTTACGGATGACTGACCTGTGAATTCCCTTATTTCATGCCCTGTAATGTCGTATATCCTTAGCTGAACATCACTACGGCAATCACTCAACTGGCATATGATGTCGGTATTGTGCTTGAACGGATTCGGGCTAACCTGCAGGCTAACGGTGAATGGCTTTACTACCTCATGTTCTTCAACGCCGGTGTATCCGATATCAAGCTTATATACATTCCCCGTATACCACCCGCAAGTCCACAGGTAGGTGCCATCAAAAGCAAGATCTTGGACCGCTGCATCTGGACAAGCGAAAGCCGTAATTAGCGTACAATCAGTAGGATCAAGTTTATAGATGAAATCCGTGGTCTGATCTGAATTCCATAGACAATTGTCAATCCAGTCCCACGCAAGCCCCGTGGAGCCGGTACCTATAGTAGGAAATTGACCCCAGATAGTACCGGTGGTTGGATCGAGCTGCCATATCCAGTTGTCATTCCAGTTAGTATTCCACATGGTGTCATTCATCCAAGCCAAGCCCTCGCAGGAAACTCCGGTACCAGGACCCGGAATACTATCGAGTATAGCACCAGTAACTGGATCCATCTTATAGATAAAGAAGGTGCCACCATCCGCACACCATAGATATTGTCCATCCCAGGTCAACCCTGTAGCCGTAAAGTCAGGCGCCGGAAAGGAATCAAGCCGATTACCTAGAGTGTCACATTTGTATATCCTATCCGCACCGTCACTACTAATCCACAAGTTAGTACCATCCCAAGCCATTCCATCTATTAGTCCAGCTACGCTGAAATTGAACTGAAAAACCACATCACCCGTGTCTCTGTGTGCACTGCTGGTTGGGACATATTCGGTGCTCACTTGTGTTGTCACTGCCGCCGCGCTACCCATCTCTGCCAAAAAGAATATCGCAGCAAGCGCGATAATGCAAACCGATAACGGTTTTTTACACATTTTCACACCTCCTTTCCGCATGACGCAGTTGCATCGTTTTATATAAAACTTACTGAATACGTTTACTCAACAACATAAAACTATAATTATCCATCAGCCCTTGTCAAGGGACATGCATAACATGTCAATATGTCATTGAGTCATAACGTCATTACTTGACTAACCCGCCAAAATCAACCACGCGCGGAGGCAGGCATAAACTATTCTACCCCTGGTGAGGAGGTGGCTTTCGGCTACCTCAAAAGCTAACGACGTATAACCCTTGCCTTCGGCAGGTCTGCGACATATCGATTCTGTTGTCCAATAGGCTATGCCTGTTCCCTGATTTAACGGTTATCTAATTAAAAGTAATTTTTCAGTAGCAATACAATCACCATTGGTGCATTTCATAAAATAAACACCACTTCCTAGCTTATGATTATCCTGGTCGGTGCCATCCCAACTGACGTGGTCTGATAGTCCTATCGTCGGATAGTCCCACTGTCTGACTGCACGACCTGTGGCGTCGTAGATTTTCAATGTCACGCGCGCTGCGTTATGCCCCATGCCAAAGCTAAGTGTCGTTAGTTCTGAGAACGGATTTGGTGATGCAACCAAACTAAAGGCGGTTTGGTGACTATAATGAGATTCAGCTATGCCTGGATTACCAGTTGGATTACGCTTGTAATATACCTCCCAGTTCCCGTCTCTGTCGTCAGTCCATACCACATGTACTTTTTCTCCCGAGACTGCAATGGACGCATTCTGAGAGACACTCTGGTCATCAGTAAGCCTGACATCAGGATCCCAGCTCATGCCGTAATCGTTTGAGACCTTATAATAGATCTCTTCGTTACCATCACGATTGTCCTGCCATGTAATATGCAGGTTTGAACCTGACGCAGCCGCTGAGGGATAATGCGAGTCGCCAGCATCATTGGTCAACCTAAAATCGGAACTCCATGTCTCACCGTTATCAGTAGAGTTCTTGTAATAAATCTCGAAATTATCATCACGCCTATCCTCCCATGTAACATGGACATTATTCCCTGATACCGCAATGCTCGGTGTGTTTGAGAAAGTCGTATCGCTGGTGAGCTGCTGCTCGCCGCCCCAGTTTACGCCACCATCTGTGGAACGTCGGTAAAAAATCTCATTGTTCCACCATCCAAGCCGTGAATCCTGCCAGGCAACGTGCACGTTTGACTCATGTGCTGCAATCGAAGGGTAAACCGAAAACATAGGCGCATATGACATCTGAACCGGCGCCTGCCAGGTCGTGCCGCCATCGGTTGAACGGCCATAGTAAATCTCGGTATTACCAATCAAAGTGAAATCTGCCCAAGCCACATGCACACAGCCCGTGACAACTGCAACCGATGGCATGCCCTGCGGCCCGGATACATCAGTAACCAATATATCTGGCCCCCAGGTAATACCCCCATCTGTCGAACACTTATGGTATACGTCGATATCTTGATTGCGTTCATCTTCCCACACGACATGTACACTTGGTCCGGTAAACGCAATTGACGGATTATACGAGGGGCTCGGTTCGTTAGTTATTCTAGTGTCAGACCCCCAGGTTGTGCCGCCATCAGAAGAGCATTTATAGTATATTTCGTAATTTCCATCACGATTGTCGTACCAAGCAACGTGGACCGTATCTGCGTGTGCTGCAACACACCAGGCATTGTTGTATGAGGTGAAAGAAGAATCACTGTTGGTTGTTAGCCTATAATCAGATTCCCATTGGGCAGAAAGCACACTGGGAATGACCAGTAGCAACGCAAACGCTATCAGCGTGATTCTCTTTAGGTATTTGACATTTGCTTCACTGAACATCGTTCCTCCTGTTTTTTCTGTTTATGTCAATGCTACCGTACTGACAGTCAAGCAATATTATGCAAAACCCTCAACATTTTCTCACAAATCCGCTCACGAAGGATCCGCCTTCTTCGATTACGGTGACAACAGAAAGATTACAGCGATAATGACACGAGTGCCGCGATATCTATCTTATTTTTACAACTTTCTTCTGTATTTGCCCATCTATCTCAATGAAATAAATTCCGGCTCGTATCCTATTGGGCTCTACAAGTCTTCCCGTGATATCAAAGACTTTGCATTTATGACCCTTTGGCAGCTGCAGAGGTCCGCTGAAGACCGTTGCGCCCATATTGCAATGTTTCTCTACAGATTTTACGATTGGCTGCCCCTCAACACCAATTGGCCAATATAGCCAGGGAATGAAATCCACATAATCACTCACCGAATCACCTAAGCCTCCTGGATTGATTGTAGGATGATACGGACCAGTCGAGTCACCCCACCAATTATTTTCCGCATCAATCGGTATTTGTGAAGAATTGGCATTAAAAAGAGCATATCCGTTATTGTAAATATTGTTGTAACTAATGGTCAAGGGATAGCCGTAGAATTCTTTATAGATACCACCCGCTAGTACGCCAGCATCGTTTCCTGCAATTGTATTACATGTTATATTATCATTATAGTCTACCAGATAAAGACCACCACCAATTGAATCTGCTGAATTATCAGTAATTGTGTTATTAGACAATGTACAGCCTTCAGCATATATACAGAACATGCCTCCGCCATGAGCTGCATGATTGTTAGTTATAATATTAGCTTCAACATTCCTAAACCATTCATTGTACCAGAAAATGCCACCACCAAGATATGCTTGATTGTTTGTGATTGTATTATTGAATATTAAGCTAAGTATTCTATAATTTACCGTCAATGATTCTGTGCCTTTGTCTTCTGTTGTTAGATATATGCCGCCGCCGAATTGAGCATTATTGTCTGAAATTGTATTGCCAACAATAATTAGATTTGCATTGTGTGAACAAATAGCCCCACCTCCACCTGATGCACAGTTGTTTATAATACGATTGTTCATAATCTTTGGTGATGCATGAAAACAGTAGATAGCACCACCGGAATTCGAAACTCCATTCCGAAGTGTAAACCCTTCAACGATTGTGTTTGAGTCTACTATAAAACTTCCCGGCATTGTAATGATCCTTGTGGTTGAATCCCCGTCTATTGTAGTGGAATCAGGCCCTGATTCACTCAATAATTTAATTCCCGCTAACGTAGGCCAAATTAAATTCTCGTAATAGATTCCAGTGGCCACAAGCACTGTGTCATTCGTAGAACAACTATTAAGTGCAATTTGAATTGAATTAAGTGTAGAGTCGGGGTGTACATACCAGATAGCCGCATGTGCAGTACCATATGTGATCAGTATTGCGACTGCAATACCTAAGCGACCAATACTCTTCATACCAACCCCCTCGCCATCACACGTTAATAACACTACGCCCTATCTAACCTTAACCACCTTTTGCGTCACCACGCCGTCAATTTCAATGAAGTAGATGCTCTTGCTTCGCAATCGATTACAGTGATGAAGAAATAGATTACAGCGATACTATCACCTTATTTTAATTACTTTCTGGACCACCTTTCCGTCTATTTCGACAAAGTAAATCCCCCTGGTAATCTCAGCAGGCTCCACAACCCTACCCGTGATGTCAAAGATTGTGCATTTCTTGCCTTCGGGGAGTTGCAGAGGTTCGCTAAAGATGGTTGTCGTAATTTTATATTGGTCGACCAATGTGGATGTATTCTCTGCGACACCTGTAGGTAAATATTTGATAGTTGCATAGTCTTCGGAGGTGCCTGATCCGTAACTCGGTCCCGTTACGTAGATGTTACCTGCGTCATCAAACGCGATTGCTTTCGCCCCATCATCCCCATTACCTGGCCCGTTATATCTTGCCACCCACTGTTCTGTGCCCCAAGAATCATATTTTACCGTTGCAAAATCTCCTTGGCCACCTAAACCACTGCCTCCTGTGACATAGATATTGCCTGCATTATCAAGCGCGACTGCATTTGCACCATCAGCCTCATTACTGGGCCCGTTATATCTTACCACCCATTGCTCAACACCCGAGGCATCATACTTGACCGTCGCATAGTCACTCGATGAACCAGAGCCCCAGCTCCAGCCCGTAACGTAGATATTATCCGCATTGCCCACTGCGATTGCATACGCCCGATCATATCCATTACCTGAACCATCATACCGTGCAACCCACTGCTCGACACCCGAGGCATTATACTTGACCGTTGCATAGTCTTCATAGGTGCCCGAACCCCAACTCTTACCCGTAACATAGACATCTCCGACGCTGTCTAAAGCGATTGCATACGCACAATCATTCTCATTACCGATACCATTATATCTTACCACCCACTGCTCAACGCCCAACGCATCATACTTCACCGTCGCGTAGTCACGAAAGGTGCCACCACCATAGCTGTGTCCTGTGACATAGATGTTGCCTGCATTATCAAGCGCGATTGCATACGCACAGTCGGTATCTTTGGCCAGACCATCATATCGTGCCACCCATTGTTCAACACCTGAGGTATTATACATTATCGTCGTATAGTCGTCGTACGTACCACTACCCCAACTCCCTCCGGTGACGTAGATGTTACCTTCATTGTCAACCGCGATCGCACTTGCCCAATCGGTCCAATGACCAGGCCCATCATATCTTGCCACCCACTGTTCTACACCCGAGGCATTATATTTCAGTGTGGTAATGTCATAAGAGGTACCCGGACCACAACTCGCTCCTGTGACATAGACATTGCCAACGTTGTCAAGCGCGATCGCCAGTGCTGCATCTTCGTCATTAATCGGCCCGTCATATCTTACTACCCACTGCTCCACACCCGATGCGTCGTACTTCACTGTCGTATAGTCGAAATTAGTGTCAGCACCATAACTCTGTCCTGTAACATAAATGTTGCCGGCGTCATCAACCGCAATTGCGTTTGCCCAATCATATCCATTACACGGCCCATTGTACCGTACCACCCATTCTTGAGCAGGACCGAACATCGGCAGGATCAGCACTAAGCCCACAAATAAGCACTGAACAGAATAGACCACTCTTCCTCCTTCTTTGTTACTCGCGCATCAATGGTCTATTTGGTTACTATCACCTTTCTGATGAACTCATTATTCTCGGTATTCACTTTCACAAAATACACGCCCGCACTCAGATGTTCTACCGTGATTGTAATCCCACTCTCAAATTTTATCATATCTTCTATTCTTACTAACCTGCCAAGGATATCGTATACCGTAATGCCGAGCAGCGGTGTGGGCGCATCAATTGTAAGCGCTGTTTTTGCAGGGTTGGGATGGAGGTTCAAAATGAGAGGCGAAGCGTTCTGCGTTGACTCTTCGATGCCTGTCACCGAATCACGAAGCACCGAAATACTTGAAGCACCACCATTTGCGACATAAGTACGGTTCTGAATAGGATTCCAGGCAAAACCACTGGGACCATCACCGACCGTAATGGTCGTAATTACGCTATCGGTCACTCCATCGATCACGGCGACGTTATCGGTCTTGTCATTTGCGCAATAGACCTTGTTGTTGGTTGCATTATAGCAAAAAGACCTAATACTTGAACCCGCAGGAATTCTAGCAATCTTTTCGTTCGTCTCGCCATCAATCACAATCACGCAATGACCTGCATAACCACCGACATAGATTTTATTATTCGCCGGGTTATAAGCGAAGGCTCCAGGCCCACTAACTCCATGAAGGGAATCCGGAACATAGATAGTGGTCTCTAACCATTGAGAAGATCCGAGCAGCGGGAAACATAATAGAATAATGACTGTTATTAATAGATACTTTTGTTTTCATACCATAATCTCCTCCCTGTACATTCTTATGAATGTACTGAAATTTACTGAATTCCTTTGATTATTATAGTTTCATTGTGCCATATGTCAAGCATCGAAACATTACTATAAACTGCGGATGGTAAGTCCGTAATGCTAATATTAACACAAATCTGGCGTAAGGGGTTGATGGTTTTCTACTTGTTTTTTTCAGTTAGTATGTGTCAAAAAGTCAAGCACCATCTTCCATCTCTTCCACAAAAAGGTTCTGAGATTTGATTACACGACCTGAATCTTGCAACATACTGTACCACGAGTACGGATAGGTGACTGACTCATGGTTCAGAGGAATTATAACAGTGAATAACAGCGAGGCCAATATTGACAAGTAACTGATTGTAAAATATAATCGTCGAGTGGTAATTTCTGTAGTTCCCAATAAATCATTACATAACGAAAGGAGTTGGCAATGCTACAAGCATTTTCGGTGGTAATCTGTGTGATAAGCATCATCTTTTTGACCTCAATCGCGTCCTCCCAGGTGCCGGACGATGTCAATGTGTGGATCGTAAGTTATGATACGGTCTGGCAGACTGTGAATGAGCACCACTATGATTCTACCTTTGGCGGGCTCGACTGGAACGAGATTTATGATAGATATTACGACCTTGTCGCTAATGTAAAGGATGACGCTGGTTTTATGGAGATAGTAAACAAGATGCTTGCCGAACTGAAACTTTCTCACTATGCAGTGTTTCACGTTGAGGAACTGGCCGCTTCCGGGTCGCCGCTGATTTCCGATGGAACTATCGGTCTCGACATTCGCCTGCTCGATGACAAGGCTGTCGTCACGTCGGTCAAAGCCGGTTTCCCCGCGGCCGAGGCCGGCTTGAAAATAGGATACGTATTAGAGAGTATCGACGGTGTCTCGGTTGATCAGATCATTACCGAAGTTGAGTCCAGAGAGATTCCAATTTGCAACGACCGCAAGAGGTTGTCTGATATTGCTGACAATATATGCGGACGTTTTTTCGGCGATGCCGGAACCTCGATATCAATGACTTTTCGAGATGAATCCGACGTTGTGCATGAAACCATGATGGTCAGAAAACAAAGGACCGAAAAAACTATGATAGATGAGTCCCTACCGCCTTTCTATGTAGACTTTGAGGCCAAGCGAATGGACGACAACATCGGGTATGTCAGCTTCAGCGCATTCCTTCCGCCTGTTGATGAGCGCTTCGGCGAGGCGATTGGTTCTATGGGCGATATGCGCGGGCTTATCATTGACATCCGGGGGAATCCGGGCGGGATGCACGAGGTGGGAGAAGCCATCGTCTCGAAGCTCCTACAGAAGGAAACGCTATTCTCGGTTTTCAAATATAGGGATAAGACGGAGAAGGTTGTCGTTCAGCCGGGTGAGAAGACATACGATGGTCCCGTGGTGGTAATGATCGATGTAATGAATGCATCGGCCAGTGAGCGCTTCTCCGGATGCATTCAGTCTATCGGTCGTGCGGTTGTTATCGGAGAGAGGAGTTCCGGGTCGGTGGGACCGTCTGATGTAAAGAAGTTGCCCAATGGTGCTTCATTTATGTACCTGATTTCACAATCCTTGACGCCGGATGGCACGGTGCTCGAAGGCCATGGGGTGATCCCGGATATTGTTGTGGGGTTGGACAGAAAGGCATTGCTTGACGGTAAGGACACGCAGTTGGAACGCGCTATCGAATACATCAGAAACAAAACACGCTAAACCCTACAACCAACCTGCAAGAGATCCTATACTTATGCTTCTCCTGAATATTTCTTGGCTGTTCTCCCAGCCAAGCCTTTTTTTCCTAGAGCCTTCAACATCTATAGAAAACCCAACCCACTTCGCCAGGATGTTGTAGGCAACAAACAGGCACAAAAGTGGTACAACGACCACCCATCAGAAAATAGGTAGACTGAAATCGTTGTATCTAGGTGTTTTGACGCAGATATATCATTATGTCCCGCGGTTTATTAGTCCGTTGTTTGAGAGTATGTAAAGTGTTTAGCTGAAAGTCCCCTTTCGATTTCTATTCTGTAATTAACAAAACGGGGATTTGACCCCCACGTCCTGCAAGCAGGCAATCAATGAACAACTGGAATGTTTATCAGAAGCTCAGAGCGACTGTTTCGCTTTATTCAAAAAAAATATCGGAGCACTCTTTTCATGTAATCCTCATATTCTTGCCCGAATTTTACCACATTCCTCTTTTCTTCATAGAGAATAGCATAATGAGTGAATACAATATACATAAGAAAGTATATCCAGACAATGAGATACATGGTTGATCTTATGTTCCAACCCATAATTATTGTACCAAGAAGGACAATAATACAGGCAATAATATGAGAATGCCTGCTGAACCCATAAATCCCCCAATCCACTACGATCCTCTTTTGCTCGGGATGCTCCCTCATAGCGCTGTAACCTAAACCAAAGATCACCTGCCCAACGACAATAATACCGACTCCGATCCAGAAAGCCGCATTTATTCTGAATGGCACAAACCACAATAATACGCAACCTCCAACAAAACTCACCAAATTGGCGATCCTAATAGGAGCACTCATTTCAGGAAAGCCCATTCTCTTTGCCTGTATAACAAGGGAAAGAATCCACGAAACCAGAAAATTCAATATGGGTACATAGAACAGCCTCGCATACCATGGTGTATCCATCACTTCTACCTCACCTCCTTGTCTGTCCAATGCTAAACGTTAGAAACACGACTTTTGCACCTCAAAACGCACACCCCGCCACATCCTACTGCTTCTACAGCAAGTCTCTGCAAAAATATATTTAATACATCCCCCTAGCAAGAAGTGATATTGTTATCTTATCTTGATTACTTTCTGAACGATCTCATTGTCTATCTCGAGGAAATATATTCCAGGGGCGATCTTATCAGGTTCCACAATCCGCCCTGTGATGTCAAACACTCTGCATTTTTTGCCTTCGGGACATTGTAGCGGTGCACGGAAAATGGTTGTAGTAATTCCATTTCCGTTCTGCACAATGAGCTCATCTTCTTCGATACCTGTTGTTGAATACTTGACCGTCGCATAGTCATCATTATTGCTTGGACCCCAGCTCCTTCCGGTTACAAAAGCGTTGCCATCACTGTCAATGGCAAGATCGTTTGCGAAATCACCCACCCCGGCGTCATACCTCATCACCCACTGCTCCACACCCAGGGGATCATACTTTATTGTTGCATAATCTTCGGACGTACCGGAGCCCGCACTATATCCCGTCACATAAATATTGCCTGCGTTATCAACCGCAATTGCATTTGCCTGATCCCAATCACTGCCCGGCCCATTATATCTTGCTACCCACTGTTCCGCACCCGAAGGGTCATATTTCACCGTCGCATAGTCGTAGCCAGTGCCCGAGCCTTCACTCCTTCCTGTGATATACGTATTCCCGGCGGCATCAAGCGCGATTGCGCTTGCCCAATCCGTGCCATTACCAGGTCCATTATACCTGGCTACCCACTGCTCAACACCTAGAGAATCGTATTTCACCGTCGCATAATCCTCGGAGGTGCCAGAACCAACACTATATCCCGCCACATAGATACACCCCGCGTTGTCGACCGCGATCGCATACGCCACGTCATAGCCATTCACAGGTCCATTATACCTGGCTACCCACTGCTCGACACCCGAAGCTTCGTACTTCACCGTGGCATAATCGAAACCGGTACCCGAACCAGTACTCCCTCCCGTGACGTAGATACTTCCTCCGGCATCGAGAACAATTGCACTTGCCCAATCCGTGCTATTGCCAGGTCCGTTATACCTTGCCACCCACTGTTCAACACCAGAGGAATTATACTTTACTGTTGCATAATCCTCGGATGTGTCGCACGTGTATGAAGCATCACTCTGTCCTGTGACATAGGTATTGCATGCGGCATCGACTGCTATGGCATATGCCGCATCGTAGTCATTACCCGGGCCATTATAACGCGCCACCCATTGTTCAACACCCGAGGCATCGTATTGGACTGTCGCATAGTCTTCCCAGGTGCTAGAACCATCACTCTGTCCTGTAACATAGACATTGCCTGCAGTATCAAGCGCGATCGCCAGTGCTATATCAGCGTAATTGAATGGCCCATTGTATCTCGCCACCCATATCTCAGCACCCAGGGAATCATACTTCACCGTTGCATAGTCTTCCCAGGGACCTAAACCGCAACTAGGTCCGGTGACGCAGATATTGCCTGCGTTGTCAACCGCAATTGCAGACGCTGCGTCGTAGCCATTGCCAGGTCCGTTATACCGTGCCACCCATTCTTGAGCAGGAGCTAAGATTGGCAGAATTGACACAGCAATAATACAAAAATACCGAAAATCTATATACATAGTTCCTCCTTGATATTACACGTCGTTCGGAATTGTAATCCGGCAGATTAGCTTGTCAACATCTGTAAGTGCAAGGATTGCAGAAATGGCTATGAATCGAAGATCAACGGATGGTAAGTCCGTTATTTGGGGATGTGTTGAATGTAGAGATTTGACCCCACTACGCCTCAAACTACCAAAAAAATGTTTAACAGGAATGCTATCGCCCGCCAAATTAAGGCCAATACAGAAGCATTAGTCTATTGCAGCCCGTTCGGTTTGTTACTCCACTGTTGGTTGTACATTAGAATTACCGCAATCGTATATAATCTTCCAAGAACCATCAGACTGCCTTTTATAGAGGGTCAATGCTTTACCATCTGGCTCTGCAATAACTGTCTCGCCACCTGCCTTGGGAGTCACAGCCAATGTGTAATTACAATGAGTTAATCCTAAGTCGCCATATACCTTAACATCCTCCACGCTGGTGATGGCTATATCTAAGGTCATCTGATCAAATCCGGGCTTATTTGCTTCTCGTATCTGCTCTTTTCCGATAACGGAATTTTCGTCTGGGGGCATCTGCACGCCGTCATCTGCCCATAAGGAAATCCAAAGATCGAAATCTCCAGTGTTGCAAGCGACAGCAAATTGGTTTAACACCTCTTTAATTGCAGCGATGTCAGCTTCTGTATCCTGCTTTTTGCAGCTATAGATGAACAGTAATAATACAATGATGCAGCAGACCACAGATAAATTCTTTCGCTTCATTCTATCCTCCTTTTTTCCCTTTACAATTACAAAAGTATACTTGCAGTTAGATCGAAGTCAACAGCCCAAAACATACACCCAGAGTACCTACTAACCGCGTCAGAGTGTCATAGACAACAAACAGGCACAAAGATGGCACAACGATCATCAGTTAAAAACAAGCAACCTGATAACATTGTAGGCACTAGTCTTTAGACAACCATATTGTTTTGTCCCGCGGTTTATTAGTCCGTTATGTGGGGGAATGTAGAATGTCTAGCTGAAAGTCCCGTTTCGATTTCTGTTGTGTAATTAGCAAAGCGGGGATTTGACCCCAATCTGCCCTGCGCCTGTCGCTAAGAATTGGTTATAACCCTAATTCTTCACCGACTATTATCAGTGTTATGATTGGCTTGTATTTATTGTTGTCGTACTGCCTCTCAATGATAACTGTTTTATTGCAGATCCTCCATGGTGAGGAACAATCATTGCATAAACCTGTTATGCCGCATGGCGGCATTGGATCAAATTCTGTGTGGCGTTTTACATTCGTCGGAGCAGCTATCTCCCTTATCCTCTTCAATGCTTCCTCGACAGTCTCGACAATCTTGTTAACTCCCACTACAATGACGACCTTGTCCGGGCCGAAAAGCATGGCGGCTACACGATTCCCATGGCCGTCGACGTTGATGATTTTGCCATCTAACGTCACCGCATTTGTACCTGTCACAAATACATCTGAAGTCAAAGCCCTTTTTTTAAGCTCGATACTTTCTGCAAGACTGGTTCCGGGCTTCCATGGATTCAGAAAAGTGTAATTACCTTGAGTTAGTGCATCCACCACACCTATCTGTCTCAACGTTAGCGAGTCACCTAATCCGACTACGCTACACCTCGGTATCATGGACATCACCTTCTCAAAAGCCTGCTTTCTGTTATTCACATAAAAAGCCGGGATATTGTTTTTGGCGAATTTCTCAATCAGCTTTTTGATTTGCTTTTTCATCTTTGATTGCTCAACTCCAGGGGCGGTGTCACATCTTCTCTGACAATTCTTAGCGCTGCTCTCCTTATTGATTGATTATATCATCTAGTAAAGGCATGTCAACCGGGACTACGGGGTCAGACTCTTCGATCTCTCACTTCGGCTTCACTCAGTACAGGCAGGGCAGGCTGGAAACAAGAAACTATTCGATGGTATGAAAGATTTTGATAGAAATAAGTGGAGGCAGATTTCCGATCCAATTCTCATGCCATTATCGATAATGTACCAAGATTTCGCTCTTACAGAATTCGGCTAAATATACGACAATTTAGCGTCTTGCCTATTGCATTAGTTCAAGCTTGATCTTTTTGATTTCCTTCTTGAGACGAGGGATATCCTTTGTGGCCACATTCCATGTTAGTTCAAGATCGACACCAAAATACTCATGGATCAACATATCTCTCATACCAGCGATTTTCTGCCATGGAATAATAGAATACTTATCCTTAATTTCCTTTGGAAAATGTTTGGTTGCCTCACCGATAATTTCGATGCGCCTAATAACAGCATCCTGTTTCTGAACTGACTTCATAAACGAACTCTTTTTCGTATTCCGGACGTATCTTTCGATTATCTCAATGCATTCAACTCTATGAGATATAAAAACTAGTGGATCCTTTTTCACACAATTATCTTTTGACTTTTTAGAATTGTTTCTCTTAGTAACGGATGCAGTGAATTATACGTTAATACATCTACCTTCTTGCCTAATTTCTCCTCCAAATCGATCTTGAGCCCGGCTAGATCAAGAAGACTAGCGTTGTTAGGAAGTTTCACTAACAAATCTATATCACTCCGCTTTGTCGCTGTACCACTCACGATAGACCCGAAGAGCGCGGCTTTAACCACGCCATATTTCTCAAGAACCGGAGATATTTTTCTTCTAATTTCTCTTATGCTCATATACACTATTCTACTCACCCGCGTATATATGTCAACAAAGACAATTGCGGATTTCTTCGTCATCCTCCTTCCCTCCTATTGACTCAAAGAGCAGGCTTGTTGCCGATTGACAGACGGCGTCCGGTGTGTTGAACTCAACGTGAGAATTCGACGGAACCACGGGCTCTCCTGTCTCGCATCAACGCGTGGGCGTATAACAATAATACACACCAGCACCGAGCCACCAGCCCCTGCCTTGTGTGGATAGAGCAACGGATTTCTTGAGGCAGAGCCTCATTGATTACAATGATATACAAACAAGATTACGGAGATTTTTTCATCAATGTAATCTGGTCGTTATCGCTGTAATCAAGAATGTGTTGTCAAACACATTCTCAGTAATTCGTTGAAAAACAAGCCTTTACCATCTTTTAGCGAATTCTGTCCATTGGAGAGAATTCTACGTAATACCTTACGTTCTAAAACCAGAATGTCACAAATCGGGACTTTCTACAGAGAAGGAGATAACAGAATTTGTGCAGAGGCAGTCTCCCTCAGGTATTTCCTGAGGTAACTCCATCACTGGCACAGATCGTATCCTCCTTCCCAACTGCACGATTATACCAATGTCTTTTGGATCGATAAAGAGCTTCTCTTCTTCTTCTTAAAATCTATTATACAATCTGTCACAAGGAGGTCGGTTTCGCCGACCCCCTTGTTTCGGAACAAGAAAACACAAATACCTTCAGTAGTCTGTTCCAAAAAACTTGAAATCATCGGCTATTTAAGTATGATAAACTATTGACGTTAACAATCCTGCGGCATTCAGAATTCAACACAAATGATTTGCAGGAAATATCAAAATTAATCTAATACAAAGGAGGAAAAAATGAATGGTGTCGACCGTCATAGAAAAACAATGGATACCATAAGTGGAATTTCCATTCTCGCATTCCCAGCAATGCTCCTCGTTGGGTTCTTACTTCACCCTGACATAATGAGTTTTGAAATCGTCCATACCCCTGAGCAATTAGTGAGCAATTTCCGTGGTAACACAATCTGGCATATTGGCCATTTAATCGTAGCATTCGCCATACCGTTTATTATTTTTGCAGTTATGCATTTCATGAATATTCTCAAAGAAAAAGGACTCTGGTATGGAATCGTAGGCGGAATAGGTGGTATATTCGGATCTGTAGCACTCGGATTGGATAAGGGAAGTTTGTGTTTGATTTTATCTGGATTTGATACTTTACCTGACGAAAAGTTTGTGGGTCTGATTCCATATTTTCAAGTCATTATAGACAAAGCTGGATTGCTAGTGGTCAATTGGCTATTTCTATTGATCCCAATAGGCGTAATTATTCAAGCTATTGGACTCATCAAAGAAAAACATATAAAACGTTGGCAAGGAATATTGATCATAATTGGCCTATTATTACTAATCAACCCAGACATTGAAATCATCAGCACGGTTGGTGCAGTTTTGATGATTGCAGGTTTTTATCCATTAGGAATCAAAACACTAAAACACGAAGGAGGATATTAAGTCCGCAGGTCATTTACCATACGTTTGGACCTAAACATGTCGCAAATCTGTTACAAACAAGAGGAAGAGTGATTGTTGAGGTCACTCATCGGAATATTTTTTTACAGGCTTTTTTTGTCAGGTTTTGTAATTATGTTCCACAGTTATGACTACATTTCCCCTTTTGTGGCCTTTATCAACATACCTGTGAGCCTCGGCAGTTTGTTCCAACCTATAGCGTCTATCAATTATGGATTTTACCTTTTCCGCCTCAATGAGCTCTCTGAGGAATTTTAAATCTTCAATTCTTTTTGCTATCCCAAATACTACCTTCTTGCTACCTACTATTGACGTCCAAAGTGCTGTAATAAGAGGCCAATCAACTGTAATATAGATCCCTCTCTGCTTCAGCGAGCTTTTGCAGCGTGAAAACGACGTCTTTCTTACCGCATCGAAAATGATATCGTAGGTCTTACCGCTTTTTGTAAAATCCTCCTCGGTGTAATCAATAACCTTATCGGCACCAAGTGATTTCACCATTTCGATATTCGCGGTACTGCATACCCCGGTCACTTCTGCCCCGAAGTACTTGGCAAGCTGTACTGCAAACGTACCTACACTTCCAGAAGCGCCAAAGATAAGAACTTCCTGTCCACTCTGGATATCTCCTTTTCTAAGAAGGTGTAATGCTGTCAGTCCGCCAATGGGAACGGCGGCGGCTTCTTCGAAAGTCATATTGGCTGGTTTGATCGCCACCCCATCTTCAGGCAAACATTTATACTCGGCGTTAGCACCACCAAAACTAGTCTCCCAGATAATTCCAAAAACTTGGTCACCCTTCTTGAATTGTTGTACGTCTTTGCCTACTGATTCGATTTGTCCGGCTAGCTCATTCCCTGGTATAGTCTTTCTTGGTTTTCTGATACCATACATAATTCGCCCGGGGATCCAAAACCAGGGAGAGAATGTTGAGCTCCGAATCCACACATCCCCTGATGTTACTGTGGTTGCGTGAACTCTTATCAAGACTTCGTTGTCCTTCGGAGTAGGCTTCTCTACCTCTTTGAGTTGAAGAACATCAGGGGGTCCGTATTTTGTGCATACGATCGCTTTCATTTAACCTATTATAATGATTACTGAATGCAAATCAACAACATTGGAATTTTACAGACAATAATTAGTCACAAACGTGCCACACGAGCACCTCGTAAGATCTCATCAACAGCAACGTGCTGCAACCTCTATCTTCGGTATGAGTAGCTATGGAGGTTTGCGGTTTATTAGTCCGTTGCTCACAAACCACTTGTCATTGTGTCACAGCGTCATTATGTCATTAATTGACTAAACCCACAAAATCGTTATAATAACAAAGCTGTGATTCGCATCACGATCTTGTTGAGTAATGACAAACCGATTGTGTAGGCACCGTCCACGGTCATTGTGCTTGCTGTAGAAATCAAGATCGCCGGTGGTAGGGGGTCCGAGGTCTCCATGAGTGTTTTTATGGTTTCTCAAAAATCGAATGGAGAACAGGGGGAGAATCCCCATGTTGCGCCTGTAGCTCAATCGGATAGAGCAACGGATTTCTAATTCTTCTGGAGCCATACTACAATACTACAAAATCACGATATATTGTTGAAAAATAGGCCTCTACCATCTTTTTGCGAATTCTGTCCATTGGAGAGAATTCTACGTAATACCGTACGTTCTAAAACCCAAATGTCACAAATCCGTCACAAGGGGGTCGGCGCAAACCGACCCCCTTGTGCTACACTTTCTATTATCTATCGGATCTTGACTACTTTCTGTGTCACAACACCGTCAACTTCGATGAAGTAAATACCTGGCTGCAATTTATCAGACTCTACGACTCGCCCCGCGATGTCATAGATTATGCACTTTCTGTCTTCGGGTAGTTGCAGAGGTCCGTAGAAGATTGTTGCTGTGATGTTGTCATCATGCTCTATTGGTTTGGCAATCGGCCACTCCTCTACCCCGGGACCGTTTTGAACCGTCACCTGCATACTGTCTGATTGCATGTTGCCACAAATGTCATAGGCGGTGACGACGACCCAATAGGTACCATCCTCACACGAATCTGTTTGCCAGCACCCAGCACTATCTGATGGTTCGATGAGTGTATCGCCATCAGTGTTTGTGACGATGAAATAGAAGTCCTTCGCGTAATAAGGACCAGATGAATTGCATACTGCGTCGTTTTTGTAGATAGTAACCGCTGATAAAGAATCCCAGTTCAATAAACCGCTGAATTCCATCATTCGAATAGTAGGTATTGTATCTGGTCCGTGTATTCTGTACTCAATCTTGTATGGTGTGAGTCTATCCCACTCCGGCCAGGCAGTTGGGTATCCTGTTAGGTCGTGGATCAACGCAATTATATCAACATCTCCATGCAAACTGTCGGGATCCAAATAGTCTGATGTATTATCACGACAAAATGCAAAACGGCCTGTTGCATGAGCATCTTCAAATACTGGGTCCAATGTGTCTGTATTGGGCGCCACAAGAACTAGTGGATTCTGGATAACTAAGGCCGAAGTCCATGGGTATGCGCTTCTACGCCTACCCAGATCGACGTGGTGGAATCGGACTGGCTGGCCAGTGTCAAACCAGTGCACAATATAGCCGATCAATTCACCTGCACTGCATGTGTCTCCCGCCTCAAGGTGATACATGGTAGAATTCAGATGCCAGTAAGACCAAACGTTCATTGAATCGGTGCCATATTCATCACCAATTCCCAATCCCCAGCCATAGGGGCTTCCTCCCCAGGTATTCACCCATACTTTCACATAACCATCCGCAACCGCGTAAACTGGCACACCCGATGTGTCACACCACACATCAATAGATGTATGTAAGTCAATGTCGCCGCCGCTCCCCTCTCGATATGCTGCATAATAGTCGCAACAAGCATGCATCGAATCCTGAGGAGCCAGAGGCCAGCCAACTGACAATAAATAGAATGAAAGCATCAGTATCGTCACTTTGTACCTCCTTACCTGATTGAAAACCGAAATAGATGGTCCGTGGAATAAATATGGAGTTCATTATCATCAGTAATATCAACACGGTGCACTGTTTCGTATTCGCGGCTGAACTTGTATGACCATTGCCAGAGCAGTTCCCCTTCGAGATTGAAAAGATACGTAGTCACATGGCTGGTGATATTCCGTTCCTCACACTTAATCGCAATTAGTGTACCATTGGGTGAGATGGCTAATGTAGTTGGGCTCTTGATTTGCCTCTGATAGAGCTGTGCTCCCGCAATCAGATCATAAACACATATATACTGATTATCAATCAGAGCAAGAATCTTGCCATCATCTGACATGACTACGGAACGCACGTGAGCAGAAGGCACGGACATTTCGGCGACCGGAATGTTATCTACTTTTACAGTGAGACTATTCTTACTGATTAAGGCAACGACTCTGCCATCCTCGGAAAAGGCATAACTAGGATATATGCCGAAGTTGTTGACTACGGCTCCAGCTTTATCGAACATGTACAAACCTTCAGTACCTGATAGAATGAAGAAGAATTCGCCATTTTTGGTAAAACCGCCGCCACGAGGAAATGGGATCTTAACGGAATTTTGCGAGATACCTCTTGCGTCATAGAAATCAAGAACCGCATTCTCTGCAATTGGAGTAGTAGAAACGGCTGTCCCGTTGTTACTAACAATGTAATGCCGTTTGCCCGAAAATTCCCTGCTCCATGCGATAAGTCCATCTTTAAATAGCGATACTCTTTCCACAAACATCTCCACATTTGGGACATAGGCAGTCATGATTTCGTATGTTCCATTTTGTGACTCGTTGCCGTCTTTGACATAGGGAGTTTTTTCAATGAATGAAACACTGATGCCGATCAAGCAGATACACAATGCCACCATATTCACCTCCTCATTACTACGTTGGATTTATGATCTATTACGAAATATTTGAAAGATTAATGAATACTACTGCATTATACTACTAAGATGGGGATAGTCAAGTGGAAATTGTGGCACAAAATTGCCACGATGATCACCTGCAAACCATCACCTGCAGCGAGGCATTGGTGGTATTATCGATCAGGCAAATCGCTACGGAGCTATGCGGATGGTAAGTCCGTTATTTGGGCATGAAAACTGTTTAGATATGACCCCATTCATATACAATCATACATGGTTTGTGCACATTTTAGCAAAACTAGTTTCGCTACTAAAATCACATTGTTGAATATCGCAGTTATATTAAATACTCCCTTGAGAATGCGTACAAATAGTAGTCAATATTATTAACTGTGTATTCCTTTATTCTACGCATACCAACCTTTTCTGATACACGCTGTGATGCTATATTGTTTTTTCGTATGAAACTACATATAGACATTAAATCAATATTCAATCTCTCAATAGCATATTCCTTCACAGCTTTTGTGGCTTCTGTAGCATACCCTTGATTCCAATATTTACTCAGAAAATCATATCCAATCTCAACACAAGGCTTGTCTTCAAATGTGGTATGTTCCAGACCACAATCACCGATTAATTCTTGATTACACTTTAAGATTACTGCAAATAACCCGTATCCATATTTTTTTTGGTGATTCAAATTTCGATTGATCCAGGCTTTCATTTGTGTTGAGTTAAATGGCGGCATATTGAATGATTTTATAACGTTTGTATCAGTGAAAATTTTTAGCATATCCATAACATCATTTTCATCCATTAGTCGTAGAATTAATCTATTTGTCTCAATCATGATGCATATTATAGGGAAACATTCTTATGAGTCAATAAATGCAGCGGATTATATGCCCATCGTTTATGTAAAACAAATCATCAGGATGCTATGGGCAACAAACAGGCACAAAATTGGCACAAGGACCACCCATCAGAAAAACGGGTAGCCTGAGATCTTTGTCATTAGGTGTTTTGACGTAGATACATCATCATGACCCGGGGTTTATTAGTCCGTTGTTCACACACCACTAGTCATTGGGTCATTAGGTCATTGAGTCATTATGTCATTAATTGACTATCCCGCCAAAATCGTTATAATAACGAGGTTGTGTTTAGCTGAAAACGCTTTCGTTGAGTAATGAAAACCCGTATGTTTTATGCGCCGACCACGGCGTGGAGATGGTAAAGATATGCTGGGATCGCCGGTGGTAGGGGATCCGAGGCCTCCATGAGTATTTTTGTGTCTTTCAAAAATCGAATGGAGAACAAGGGGAGAATCCCTGTGTTGCGCCTGTAGCTCAATCGGATAGAGCAACGGATTTCTAAAACTTGGTACTACATTTTCCGAGATCTCGAAATTCCAGCAAGTTGTTGAAAACAAAGGTTTTGAACACCTTTATTCAATTCTGCCTATTGCCAGTCCCGTGAATTATTGCATCTCTTGATGCAATTAGATTCACGAGGATACTCGCTTCTTTATTATTAAAAACACAATATGAGAAGCGGTAGAATTCTGGATATTACCATACATTCTGGTTAAAAAAAGTGGAAATCTTCCACAAACCTTCCACAAGGCGAGGGTCGGCGCAAGCCGGCCCCTTACATCATTAGTTGTTAGATTGTTCTATCTTATTAGCAATAATTTGGTGGTTTCTACATGGTCTCCTGCAATGAAACTTAAGAAGTAGACACCGTCTGGCAATTCACTTCCATAATTGTCCTCACCAGACCAGGTGACGATTTGATAATCTTGCTGTGTCGCTGTATGAGCGATTTCTCTCACCAACCTACCACTCACGTCATGAATTCTTAACAATATGTTCTCCGGGCTATCTCGTAAGGAATGATCTACGTGGAATTTGATATTCACTTTATCAGTGAAAGGATTGGGGAACATGGAAATTTCGCTTAGGATCGTTTCTCGTGTTTGTCTTGTTTCTTCAATTCCTGTCTCGTTCTCACCACGTTTGTAAAAGATATCTGTAGCAGCACCAGGATTCAACTGATCACCTACCCAAACAACATGTAGTCTATTGCTAAGATCAACTGCGATACGCGGAAACCCACCCTGGTAAGGATACACTATCTTCATCGGCGGAATGACATAATCGCCCAGCGTATCCAATTTGCAATACATAATATGAACTATAGTCGATGAATCACCCATCCAGACGACGTGTAGAAACTGCGTAGAGTCTATTGCCATATGAGGATCAGTGTTACTGTTGAATGGAGGTGAACTAATTGTCTGCGGACCGATTAGAATATTGCCGCCCTGGTCGAGCTTCAGATAGTCAATAGCAATACCCGGTCCAGTGCCGTTTATATAGACCATGTGGATGTTTTGATGACAGTCGGCAACAATGGATGGGGTACTCCCTGTAGCCAGTACGATGTTTGAAATCAAGATATTCCCGTTTCGATCCAGCTTTGAATAGGTCAATCTATGGCTAGTGCCGGGGGTGTCAGTCCGACACGCCAAATGATTGTTTGCAAAACTATCCGTACCGATACCAACCCAGTAGGCACTAAGACCCTCTGGAGAAACCCGAATCTTCTCAATTATGGGATCGCCCAGACTGTCCAATTGAGAATAGCTCATCTGATTATGACCAGATAGGATTTCAGACCAAGCAATGTTAATGTTCTGATATTTATCCAAGGCGATCTCAGTGGAGATTTCGAAGCCACCCGACCCGCTCACGGCAAGATGCGAAGGCACAATCGTTGTCCCATCATTGGCAAGTTTGGCATGCCACAAACCGGTACCTTGGGGTGTTTGGTCACGCCAGATAAAGTGCACGTTATCTGAACTATCAACCACAACTCGTGACCATATGGATCTTGTAGCATTGTTGGAAACAGGTGTCTCCGGTATTAGACAATTGCCAACACTGTCTCTTTTCGAATAGTAGATTTCACCCTCAAACCAGGTTGCGTCATCCCATGAAATCCAGACCTCATTCTGGCTGTCAGTGCTTATATCCGGGTAGTTCTTGTTTGTCGTGGTGTCTTGGTTAATTAGCATGTCATCGGACCAACCTGGAGGATAAGCGAAGAGCAACGCAGACGATAACAGGCACATGGTAACTAACAGACAAGTCATAGAGGAAAAGGTCGGGCAAGCAAAACAAAGCTTTTGCATCTTCTTACCAGCCATATAGACCAGTTCTCTGATAGTCGTGATGAAATTGAGGCCATTCAAGAAGATAGGATGATACTTCACTATTCATATTTTCCCAAACATGAAGATAGCCATCACGTGAGGATAGAATGACTTCACTTTTCCTGTCACCGTCGATATCACCGACTACTGGTGACGAGAACACATCGAAAAGAGGCAAGGGATAGGGATGAATAGTATCAGCATCCCAGTTAAATGAATAGAGGTATTGATCATCCGAGCCTATCAGTATTTCAAGTCCCTGAATAGTATCAATTTGTGCAAGAGCAGCAGAACTTCTAATCTTGCCACCAACATCAAGTGGCCAAAGTCCCCATGGTGTACCGAGATTGCCCCGGATTGCCCAAATTTCCATCAAATCATTACCAAGAGCGATTTCATCGCCACGGAACGGCGCGGTTGGATTGATATCTCCAACTGCTGGTGAGGAATTGATACTGCCGCCGGTATTGGTTTTCCATAAAATGTCGCCGGTAGTCGCTTTGTAGGCTCTAACGGTATCATCTACACAACCCACAACCATCTCAGCATAACCATCAGGCGGGTCATCTAGATCTACTAGTGCCGAAATCATTCTGCCACTGCCGTAATTTAGTGTGGTGACCAGACCATTACAGTTGAAGACATCGGTCATCATTACTAATAGACTTGCCTCATCTGAATATGAGATTGCGATTTCGTCGTTACCTGCGCTGACAATATCGGCAATCGAAACACCATAAGATGTTCCTCGAGAAACCTGGCTGGTCGTATTGAACTCGTAGACCCCTGAACCCTGTCGGTCATAGACAAAAACTTTCATCGGGGCTGGTATTGACGGGAGCTCAGGTTCTTGCCTGGCCGCGATAACCACATTGAACACATCTGATACGCTGCTCTCAATTCTCCCAAGCGCAGGAAGGCCGACAAACTCATAATCATCCTCCTCGATGTGGATTGGCCACCCGTCCAGAATACTGCCCTGATAATCATAGACCTTGATGGATTCAGGCGAGACCGCAACAATATCAATAGTGTCATTATTATCTATGTCGCCCAGCACAACACCGTAAACTTCTTTGAAGTATTTCGGCCAGGACGAAATTACGCTGCCGTTTGGCTCATACACATAAACTGAATCTAAACTTGCGTAGACGATTTCTACTGAACCGGTACCGTCGAGATCGGCAATGGCCGGTTGGGAAAAACCGGTAACCGTTTTGGGCCAATTGGATTCACTTGGATACAAGGCCACCTTCCTTGTTATAGCAGAGGTATTATTAAACTCCCAAGATTCCTCAATTATGTTGTCAGGATCTGCGGTCACAACAAAATCACAATCTCCAATCTCACCGTAATAATTAGGATGACTGAGCGATGTATTCCAGTACGCAGTTGTTACTGCAGAACCCCGGGGTTGAATTTCCTCAATCGTAACAGCGCTATCACATAAAGTATCATGATCTAGGATGACACTGAAGTTAACGTCTACGGTGCGTGCAACCGCGCCTCCGATATTATGAACCTTTGCTCGAATCGGAATAATATCCCCGCTGCGGGGATAAGGATATGGTGGTAAGAGCGAAATATCTATACCCTGTGGTCTAACCACCAAGTCAGGCGAATCAGGATAGGTAGCATAATCGCCAAGGTCCAATGCCGGGTCACCAAGGAGACAGTAGTGCATTGCCCATGCGTGATCGATTAAACATTCACCAAGAATCCAGTATTGATGACGCAGCATTCTACTAAGAAACCCTAGAGCACTTCGGAATGATGCGCCTGTCGTTATTCGTGTTGCTCCATAGAATGCAATACACCCACCACCAGCTTTGAAAATGAAATGCTCACCAAAACATTTTTGATCACCAGCCCATTGAAATGACCCGGTCAAACAAGCCATACTCAGAACTACAGGCAACCTACTTCCATTCTCAAGATCCAACAGATTTGTGTAACTATACTCGGACCATTCCGCTTTATTCCCATGACCATAATAAACCGAGAGAATTTCACCGTGGTTCAAATACATAGTTATGCTATCCCTATATGCCTCACCCGAAGCTAATTCTGATCTACGGACAGTCAGAGTATCATATCCAATATCTGAAAAATATGGCTTGGAGCTATCAACGTACGTGTCCGTGTGTAGAATTGAATTCTCGCCAGCAATGAGCAACCCTCTGCGACGCCAATCGCCGGTTTCAGGGGATTGCTCGTAATTGATTGTCTTGTTAGCAATAGTGAGCAGATCGTGGGTGACAGGCCTAACCGGCCAACGGCCGAGCATAATGTCGTCATTTGAACCTGGTACCAAATCCCGGAAATAACGCTCATCAGCCGCGAGCCAATTATACGGATCCAAATATAATCTAGTTGGCACGTAATCCCAATCACCGATGAATAAACAATAGGCAAAATGCTCATCAGTAACTGAGGGGGCATTCCAGTTATCATAGGCATAGACAAGAAAGTCCCGCAAAGCTTTGGCCGAATCCGCAGTGCCCGGGGGCAAAAACCCGTCGTAGATGTTCACCATCTTCACAATACCAACATCAAACCCGTTGTGACGCACCCGCCACTCGCCAAACTCGTGAATCTTCAAGGAATCTGCATCGATTCCAAGAATATCTTCATGAGTAACAATGATGTAGTCTGCAACATTATCGGTATTCAATAAATCAGTGTAATAATGAACTGCCGGTGGATCGCGTGAGGGCAATTCCCGATCAACACCCGGATAGTTTAGGAGTACTTCGCGGCCAATATCCTCAAACGGACCAAGACCATTTTCGTTTTCGACAACCGTGCCCGTGTACTCTATCCTCAAAACCAAACCATCATAAAAATAGACCAATTTTTGCTGCGGGTTGCATTGCACCGGATACAGAAATACTTCAAGCACCCGCTGACCACGCCAGTGACCATCACTGATTACTTCATAGAACTTATCCGGATAAAGGGTATCTTTTTCGTAGAAAGAGGTGTCATAAGTGTAAACTTCTTTGGAGTATACGCAACCAAAAGTGTCTTCTTCAAAAACAACGCGCGGAACCGGATAGAGTAGATAGTCTTCAAATAAGATATGGTCGGATTCATAAGCAGTTATGTTGAATTCACAGGAATCAGGTACAGCAATCAGTAGTCTGATATACGGAATCTGCGGTTTGCCTGCCCTGGTTGTGTCTCTATCAACTTGCTCTTCAGGGATTTCAATACGCTTAAAATCCTTGGTGTCAACAGTTGTATCTTCTTCAGTAAAACCAAACATTGTTGTCCGGATAATCACGCCTGACAAATCCGACCTTATTACTTCTTTTTTCGGTGGTATTGCCGTGTCCGATGAGCCAATGACCCTGACCCAACCGGCGTCCAAAAAGCCGGTCATTAATACGATTGCCATCAGTGTCTTTCTCATCAATCCTCCTTTTCTTATACAATTTACTTTATTTACATAAAGCTAGTCACATGCTCCTCCACATTTATTATACCCCAGGGCAAATATGTGTCAAGCTCAGCATATGCAAAGAATGTTACGTTTCAACCGAAATGAGACGCTTTGATGTTTTTCTAGTAGAAACATCCTAAGGTTGCTCCCCTTCTTTTTATACCGCATATTATACTGTTTCTTGACGACGCAAAGTCATGCGTTTTCTCAAGGGTCATTTCTTTAGACGAAACTATGAGCTCACAGTCTGGTTGTTCAGCTTTTGTTATTTTGTTGACAATGTATATTTGATTGATTATAATGAAATGCTTGCACAAACCTTCCACAAAGTAAGAAAATGAAAACGAGGTGCTCGCAAAGCATTGAAAATAATGCGCCTGTAGCTCAATCGGATAGAGCAACGGATTTCTAATCCGTAGTAAGCATTTTTCAAATCTTTGAAATTGCGGAAAGTTGCAGGAATGCAACACTTTCCACGTTTCTATTGTGTCTCGCCATTGCCAGGAATTCCACCTATTCCGTACATTCTAAGGCAAAAAATGGCCCAAAAGTGGCCCAAATGAAATACGGGGTCAGTACGAGCCGACCCCGTAAGTCTTTCAATAATCATTGTCCGTGTACTTATGATTACATCTTGACAACTCCTATGCTTTTGGTATCATCTTCCGGAGGTGATATTGAGTAAAATACTGATCCTGCTTCTGGCAATCTCACTACATTTATTTGCCCAAAACAATTATGAATTTGGACCAAGCATAAGGGTCAATGATGATCCCCCGGGTTCAAGTCACCATAACATTCGTTCATCTGGTCAGCACGGAATAGCCTGTCGTGGAGACACGGTATATGCAGTGTTTGCCGATGAACGTAGCAGTGGGTATCGGGCAGTCTATTTCTCGAAGAGCACGGATGGTGGACAAACCTGGTGGTCCAATGTCAGAGTTGCTGGTGGCTTGTCCGATTTTGAAACCATGTACGCATCAATAACGCTGAACGCGCAGGGTGTGATCTATGTCGCGTTCAGGAGTGATGAGCCAGGTAATGATAGAAATGTCTACTTTATCAAGAGTATAGATGGTGGGTTAAGTTTCCTGGATTCAGTCTTAGTGAATGACACAACGAGAGCAATTCAATGGCGCCCGAGTATTGCAGTGGATTCAAGTGGACAAAAAGTGTTTGTTGCCTGGGAAGACGCTCGCAACCCTGTCAATCCGCCTAACTACGATATTTACTTTGCTCGAAGTACAGATGGCGGTACCACCTTCTTGCCAAGCATCAGGGTGGATGACACAGGTTCTGATACGACATGGCAAATTGGTCCGAGTATTGGTTGTACACAATCGGGCGATACAATCTATGTGGCATGGGATGATGACCGTAATGGAACACTGGATGTGTATTTTTCCAGAAGTATAGATGGCGGACTATCCTTTGAGCCTAATATTCTCGTAAATGATACAGCAGGTACGACGCCCAGTAGCCAGTGGCTGCCAAGTTTGTGGGTAAACAGACTGGGTAATGTGTACGTATGTTGGCAAGATCAACGGTCAGGGCTTCAAATATATTGCGATAAAAGTACTGATGGTGGTATAAGTTTTAGTCAGGACATTCTAGTGAGTGATAGTGCTGCTCCAGCTTCATATCCCAGTGTTGCAGCTGATGACTCAGATCGCGTTTTTGTTGCCTGGCGTGATGCACGAGATTATGATACCACGGGCCATGACATATATTTCTCCTTCAGTTCTGATGGCGGTAATACGTACAGCTCTGATGTTAGAGTGAATGATTTGGGCGGTATTGTTGATGCATGGGATTGGAACGCAAATATCGCAGTAAATGAAAATGGCAAGGTCTTTGTTGCTTGGGATACAGACCGTAACGACCCGCAACGTTTTTATCTGGATATCTATTGCGCGTCAGGTCAGTACGTAGGCGTTCAAGAGTTCGCTGACCCTGCGCCAGCAATTTCCGTAGGCTGCCATCCAAATCCGTTTACGGAACTAACAATAATCAGCTTGACTATCACCCAAGAGGCAAATAGTAAAGTGTGCATGAGGATCTACGACATCTCAGGTAGATTAGCAAAGTCATTTGAGAATCTTACCTGGGATTACTTATCAGTAAACCAAGTGGTATGGAATGGTACAGACGATACTGGTAATGCGCTGCCGCCTGGTGTATATTTCTGTTTTATGCAAATGGGAGAAATAACGTACACTTATAAGATAGTAAGAATAAAGTAAAAGATTTCAATTAGTAAAAGAGGGTGTTATGAAAAAAGTAATAGTGTTCTGTTTCAGCATATGTGGGAGAAATTGGTTAGAATTTAGTAGACACTCATAGGGTTGTGCTCCCCTCTGAAGCGGGGTATAATGAGATACCCCGGAGGAGGTTAAATGGAGAGCACAACATCCAATCAAACAGCGACCGAGCCAAAATCGACACCGGGTGGTGCGGCCAGGTTGATCCGTAAGGTGAGGAAGGCCACGAGGCGGAAATTCACGGCGGATCAGAAGATCAGGATTATTTTAGAGGGGTTTCGTAAGGAGATCCCGGTGGTTGAGTTATGTCGGCGTGAGAAGATCAGTGCGGCGGTGTATTACGTGTGGCTAAAGGAATTCATGGAAGGTGGCAAGGATCGTCTTCGGGGCAATACGTTGCGTGGTGCGACCAGTGAGGAGGTTTCTACCCTCAAACAGGAGAATAAGGACCTCAAGGAGCTGGCTGGTGAGCAGGCATTGGAAATAGCGTTATTCAAAAAAAGGCTACTCTTGTGAGGCGGGGATGGCATCGTGCACTCGATTTACGCGCCAAGATCGCCCTACTCAGAGAGCTGAGCGCAGTCCGGGGCAGCCGGTGTCGGAAGTTAGCCGAGTTGGGCATTCCTCAGTCGACCTATTATCGCTGGCTCAGGCGGTATCAAACCGAGGGAGGTGATGGTTTGGCTAGTAAACGGCGTGCACCCAAGCGGGTCTGGAATCGGCTCAGTACGTACGAGCGCAGCCGTGTACTGGAGGTGGCCAAGCACCATCCAGAACTGAGTTGTCGGCTCTTGGCAATAAAGATTACGGATGAGGAGCCATTCAGCGTATCGGTGACCACGGTGTACCGTTTGTTGAAGCAGGCCGGGTTAGTGGAGCCGCGGCCGATCACGGATCTCCCTGCTGCCAAGTCCTGGCGTCATAAGACCAAACACCCGGATGAGATCTGGCAGTGTGATGCCACCCACTACTTTGTGGTAGGCTGGGGTTTTTACAAACAGATCACGGTCCAGGATGACCACTCACGTAATCCCTTAGCCTGGGATCTGAAGCCGGACGAGACCGCGTTCAGCATCAGCGATGTGGTGGAACAGGCGATCGAGAATTCCCGGCAATTGGGTCACCTACAGGATGGTCAGATGCCTAAACTGCTATCTGACAACGGTCCTGGGTTTACCTCGAAGGTACTTGCAGAGTACTTGGGCGCACATGGCATCAAACATATCTTTGGCAAACCCTATCACCCGCAGACCCAGGGTAAGATCGAACGCTTTCACCGGAGCATCAAGGAGAAGATATGCCTGCTGGTCTACTGTTCGCCCGAGGAATTAAAACAGGGCATTGATGCAGCGATCATGCGCTATGCGCGAACACCGCATACCGCATTAAAGAATGTGAGTCCGCGTGATGTCTATATGGGCCGACGCGAGGAGATCCTCCAATGCAGAGCGGAGAAAAAGCGCTTGACATTAAAGCGCAGGAAACTATATAATATGGGGTACGAAAAAGAAGGGGAGCAACCTTAGGATGTCTCTACTAAAAAATGAGCTTTTTCTCCCATTTCGCCTGGAACATAACAACCACATTTTCCCCGCGCAACATTCACGAGCTGAAAATGAACCTTCGCCTCCGTTTGTGATTGATACGGTGCTGTATAGCCAGAATAGATATTATCCCATGCACGCATTCGAGAACATTGAACCTAAGGTTTTCCGTGATTTACGTGTAGCAAATCTGTCTTTCTTTCCATTGTCTTTCAACCCTCAATCTCATCAGTTAAATGTACTTAAGAATATCATACTCCGTGCTGACTTTGTAGTTGCCGATACACAAAATACTATTCCTAATTGGCCGACGTATGTCTCAGAAAATTCTGATGCTATGTACAACGCGACTATTATTAACTACAATACACTAGGCATTCCAACTGAAGATGTCCCTTCAAAATGTTTAATCATCAGTAATGACTATTTTGCACAAACCTTGAATCCTTTTATTTTCTGGAAAAGAAAAAAAGGGCTGGAAGTCTTCCTTGAAATAGTAGGTCAGCCAACTCCTGGTTACCTCAAGAATCTGATAACTAATTACTATAGAAACCATAATATCGACTATGTTCTGCTGATCGGTGATGGATATGCAGCATCTTTAGCTGGCCAAATTCCTCAACCCTTAATACCCTTTTATGCCGGTGATGCCGGCTATGGGTACTATAATAGTGATTATTGGTACAGCACAATTATTGGCAACGATAACATAGCTGATATTGCTTTGGGGCGTTTCTCCGTTTGGACACCTGAGCAGTTGAATGTCGTCATCAATAAGACTTTTGCATTTGAGCGATATCCGGATGAAGATTGGTATATAAAAAGACACGACTTCGTAACCTGCTACGAAGACCAACCGGATGGATATTCGTTTCATGACTGCAAGATTGAATCAATCACGCCGATTTTGGAACCTCATGACTTCCTATTTTTTGATGATTGGGGTGGGTGGTCATCGAATGACATCTTGAAGCTACACATAAATAACTCAGATACAATAAAGGGCTCTAGTATGATCAATTATCGAGGACACGGACTGGTTGATCGATGGGACAATTGGTGCACTGGCGATGAGGATTTCACGAATCAGGATATACGCGAACTGACGAATTTCTACGACGTTCACAACGCGTGGTTGCCTATAGTGTACGAAGTCTGTTGCGATTGTGGCCGAGCGCATGATCCATTGCCCGATACGACGGGCCACAGTGAATGTTGGTTAAGGCACGAAAGTGGTGGTGGTGTAGCTGCGTTGGGGGCCACTGGCACAGTATATAACTTATTTGATAGAAAATTCGACACCGAACTTTACCGAGTACCTTTTGGGGACTTCATCCCACCTATAACGCAAGAATTGGGCTGGGTCATCAATACAGCAAAAGTAAAAGCAGCAGATGCCTACGGTTGGGATCCATTTGCTACTCATTGTGTGAAAGCATTTCATCTCTTAGGCGACCCCGAGATTGATATATATACAGCATGGAACGGCTATGTCTCAGCCACGCATCTTCCGACTACAACAGATGAACCACAGAATTTTGAGGTTTACGTCAATGACGAAAATAGCGATCCTTTGCCATATGCCTTAGTATGCCTTTACCAGCAAAATGCTCTTCATGAAACTAGAAAGTCAGACGAAAGTGGCCTAGCTTCCTTTTGGATTACACCCCAACCAGGAAATCTACATGTCACTGCCACAAAACACAATCATGGCCCCCATGAGGGAATTTGTAGAGTTATCCCTATTGGTAACAGCGGGCCCCAATCTGTGATTGACACTACCGTATCTGCTCTTGATCGTATCTTTTACGATCCTGTAGCCCGTGTCGTCAATATTCTTTACCATTTAGCAGAGGCATCTCGCATTGAGATTACTGCATATGATGTTACGGGTAGAATAGCGAGTTTAGTTGAAAAGAGCCATCGACATAAAGGATTCAATCGAAGCACATGGCGATGTTTCGATAATGGATGTGTAATGAGCAAGGGTATTTATTTCATCAGATGCAAGGCTGAAGAATTCGACATGACAAAGAAAGTAGTTGTATATTGAATTCAGGCCGGAGATCATATTTTCGTGGTTTAGAGAATTGAATTATGAGATGGTTACTTAATATTCTTGTACCTTTTTGCTTGCTGGGCTTTGAGTGGTCAACGCCGCAATTGGTGGGCATGAGTGATCGTTTCAGCCGTTTCGAAATGGACTGTAATGACCAACTCTGGTGCATCTTCAATGACGGATATGTCGTATATGGTTCCTACTATGATAATTCAGAATGGTCTGACCCAATATTGATATACACTGGAATTCAGGCATCAGGTGAAGGCGGTTTTGATGTCACGCGAGCACAAGATGGCAATCTATGGGTGCTCACCTCGTGTCAATATGCACCGGTTTCACCCCCTCATATCACGTTCTACTATAACGGTAGTGTCTGGTCGGACACCTTTGTCATCCCTGGACACTACAATTTCCACCTTTCTGCTGATAGCAGTAATAGGATTTGGGCTGTATACAATGTTGGTGAAACCCATAGGATATGGTGCGATGTGTGCGATGACACAATTTGGACTGGGCCATATATTGTTTGCACCTATCCTATTTTTACCGATGTTACGGGTGCCTGCATCACTGTTGCTCCAGACGGTATTCGCTGGGTTGGCGGTCTTGCTACTTATGCGACGCCGGATGACCTGATATTTCTGACTTTTTCCGATTCTACAGGTATCTGGACCGACAGCCTGATAGTGGGTCCACAGATTCCTGGTGGGTGGGGTTTTTTGAGAAGCATAATCGCGGATCGCACTGGGAATATCTGGATTGCCTGGCTCAATGCTTTCGAAAACAAGATCTATGCTGCTTATCTCGACACAAATTACCTATGGAGCCCAGATTTTGAAATTACCCAAGGAATCAGCGGAAATCCATTTTGGGTTTGGTGTCCACTGGCGGTGGATGATGAGAACAGTATCTGGATAATCTATGACAAGGACAACACATTCTACTATCGCGTGTGGAATGGTGTGGAGTGGTCCCCAGAAGACACTGTTGTTGGGCCGCCTGCTTCGGCGGGTTCCCGTGGCGATATCTATTATGATCCAATAAGGAAACGCATCTGGGTTTCATTTCACGCTAGCGACGGGTTTGATGAATATGTCTTTGCGACCTGGACAAGCACGGCCGGTGGTGTGCTGAAGTATGATAATGAGGATATTGATGAAGCATTTTGGATATTCCCCAATCCCGCCAACGATATCATAACGATCACTGCACCGTCTGAAGGCCAAAAGGATATCGAAATAATTGATTGTCTCGGGTGTGTTGTAAAGAACATTACTTCGGATGAAAAGGTGATCATTTGGGATGGTACAGATAATCTGGGCAAGACAATTCCTTCTGGCATATACTTCTATCGTTTTGAAGGGGGCGATTTCACTGACGTGAAGAAGATGGTAATGCTGAAATAGTCTCATCAGGCGGGAGGTACTCTAAGCCTTTCGCCTATTAATGGAGGTTGGCTACGGTAAAGCTAGGATTTCATCTAATTGTGTTGTGTGTGATTACGAATACGTGTCATTTATCTGCCCAGACCTGGTGCCCTCCAATACGTGTCAGTCAGTATGATACATCAACCAGCTGGTATTATATAACAGATCAAGGCCTAACTACAGATGGGTCTGGCACACCATGGTGTGGTTGGGATGTAGATTGTTATGCTGGCGGCTGGATTCATGGTATCTTAGTCAGCCGTTACATCGATACCGTCTGGTCTACTCCTGATACCATAAATCCCTTTGCCCTTTTCTATGGTTGTAATCTGGCCACTGACGCCAATGGAAATGTCTGGATAGTTGCTGAGGATTACGGTATTTCTGCCTGCTTTTATAATGGTAGTTCATGGTCAGAATTAATGCAAATTCCAACCCAGGGAACTTGTTCTCATTATCCAGCAGCAACTGGTGATAGCCTTGGCAATCTCTGGGTTTGCTGGGCTGGAGGCGGTCCCGGTGATGGCCACCATATCTGGGGTAACACCTACACTATGGGTCAGTGGGGTTCAGCCGTACTCATAAGCTATCCAGGCAGTCATGAAGATATAGCATATTCAATGACCGCAGATAAACAGGGAAGAGTATGGATAGGCTGGCACCGATTTTCCTGCCCCGATCCCGGAATCTGTGTCAGCTTTAATGATGGCAGCGGTTGGAGTGATACGATAATTATAGCGGAATATACATACTCTTCGAGTGGCCCAGCACTGACCGTTGATACTGCTGGAAGAGTATGGGCAGGGTGGGTTGGCGCTGATAGCGGTGGCCCTTACAAGCTTTATAGCAGCTATCACGACGGCAATGTCTGGTTAGAACCAATGCTTGTTAGTGAATCTGCTACATGGGGCGATTACTCAGTGGCCATAACGAGTGACGACGCGGGCAATGTGTGGTTAACATGGGTGAATTATGATGAAGATATTTATTACAGTTATTGGAATGGTGACAATTGGTCAAACCCGGCACCAATCGCCATTTATCCAACCTTAGATTGTGTAGTAAAGATGGCCTTTGATGGCGAAAGGATATGGGTAACCTGGATAAGAGAAATTGATTCTGATCGATGGGCCACTTATGCCAGTTACACTTATGGTGTGGGTGTGGAAGAAAAACCAGCAGCGGATTCTCCGCAACCGGTGGTGCAATTAAGCCAAAACTTTCCCAATCCATTCAGTTCAAAGGCATCTATATTCTATCGGCTTCAATCTGATTGTCGTATTTCGTTAAGACTTTACGATACAGCGGGTAGACATGTTAGAACTCTCGTAAACGGTATTCAGAAACCCGGTCACCACATAGTGAACTGGAATGGTAAAGATAATGAGGGTAAACAGCTGCCTGTTGGTATTTATTTTCTACGATTAGAAACATCGAATCAAAGTATAACAAAGAAAATCGTTAAACTAGAATAAATCAAAAATAACAGATCATCGTACACCAAGTGCAGGCAGCTCTCCGGTCTAGCTCTCGCTATTTAGTTGACATTGTACATTCGATTGACTATAATAAATGCGTGCACAAATCTTCCACAAAGTGCAAAATTGAGAACGAGGTGCTCGCAAAGCGGTGAAAATACAGCGCCTGTAGCTCAATCGGATAGAGCAACGGATTTCTAATTCTTCTGGAGCCATACTACAATACTACAAAATCACGATATATTGTTGAAAAATTGGCCTCTACCATCTTTTTG
>Ga0209635_10000015_pt1 | contig 93235 bp, 103 predicted proteins | sample DeeMarSWOR230_32_FD_187463 | JGI IMG/M metagenome (GOLD analysis project Ga0209635, IMG submission 187463) | Marine sediment microbial communities from White Oak River estuary, North Carolina - WOR-2-30_32 (SPAdes) (version 2) | ecosystem: Environmental > Aquatic > Marine > Intertidal zone >...
TATTCGTCCAACAAATTGGTACCCGCAAATTCCCCAGAATCTCCGCTATGATCTCGAATCTGCTACGATTCCCATCAGACACTTTTCTCATTCTCAACATATTATACTACCTTTTTTACCATGGGAGTTGCCTCTTCAGTTTCCACAATGAAAACCATGTTTTTCTGGGATTTAGTTTGAGGACGTGCATTAGAACCGAATTTTGAAGGCCCTCGGCTAATCTGACTGTGACATCTTGGGCATTGGATTGCTGCTCGTTTCCCATCTTGAGAGATCCAAACAACGCGACTTCTTTCATTGCATTGAGGGCATCTTGCACGGTCGTCTACCTTAAGCATTCAAGCTACTCCTTTCTTCCGATTGTCAACATATGATTTTGTTCGAATTTTCTTCTTTTGTGTGCAATGAACTTGTACTGAAGACTTACATTTTCTACAGTTAGTTACTATACCTGCTCTTAAGCTACACAACTATATCTACCTCTTTGACAAGATTCGAAAAGACTCCAGTTACTGTAAGAGAAGCCCATACAATAAAAGTAAGCTCTTCAGCTATTGTGATGCTTGCGCTCTTATAAAGGCATAGGTGGATACACGCGCACGAAATTCTGGGATGATGGAATCCTGTCAAATTGAAATGCGCGCTTTTCAAGATGCATGCATGAACTTTTCCAAATATTTTACCGAAGCACACAAAAGCGCACGAAAGCGCACAGTTGTGCGCAAAAGTGGTCGGTGTCGTGGTCGGTGTCTATAGCACGGTCTGTGCGCTTTTTTTAGAACATTGTTGTGTTTTGCTCGTTGTTTTGGGGAATATGGGCATTTTGCTGGGACAAAGCGCGCACATACACACTCCTCAGCTATAGACAACCAAAACTAAAAACAAAGATCGCTAAAACCCTTCCAGAAGCCATAAATCCTAGAGGCATCCAAACACCACACACCCAAACTAGCCACCCATCATATTTTGATCCTAATAGGAAGGTCTATCCACTTCGCAGAGAACACACAAAGCGTCTATTCAATACCAAGCTTGTCCCTATACGCCTCAATATCCAAAAACCCATGACCACTAATATTCATACAAATAACTTTCTCCTCACCCGCCTTCTCCGCCTTCACAGCCTCATCAATACCAGCCCTCACCGCATACGACGACTCCGGCGCAATCAACCACCCCTCACTCTGGAAAAACATTCTTGCCGCCTTAAAAATCACCTTCTCATCCGCAGGATAAGCCACGGCCCTCACAACACCATGATTCCGCAATGCACTCACCAACGGCGCTGCAGCGTGATACCTCAACCCATCCGCCCTAATCGGCGCCATTTCCACACGATGCCCCAACGTGAACATCTTAAGTAACGGAGTTTGCTCGGCAACATCCCCAAAATCATACTTGTATTCTCCCCTCACAAGATTAGGCGCCGCCTCAGACTGCGCCGCTAAAAACTCACATCTACGTTTACCTTTTAACATCTCACCTGCAAAAGGCAGTGCAATTCCTCCAAAATTTGAACCTCCGCCTAAACAAGCCACAATCAAATCAGGCTCGTCATCTACAAGTTTGAACTGCTTAATAGTCTCTAAGCCGATTATCGACTGATGAATAAGAACATGATTAAGCACGGATCCCAGACAATAAACAGATCCTTCGTGCAAACTCGCGTACTCCAACCCTTCAGAAACTGCAATTCCCAATGAACCATGATGGTTTGGATTCTTAGTCAATAACTCTCTACCAATTTTTGTCTCTTCACTCGGCGAAGCATGAACTGTTGACCCCAAAAGCTTCATAAACGTTCTACGATCAGTTTTCCAACTATAAACGGCTCTAACCCAAAAAACAACACAATCCAATCCCATTAAACTTGCTGCATAAGACAATGCGCTACCCCATTGTCCAGCGCCAGTCTCTGTTACTAGCGCTGTTTTCCCCTCTTTTGCCGCAAAATACGCCTGAGCTAAGGCGGTGTTTACCTTGTGAGAACCGGTTGGCGACAAGTCTTCGCGTTTATAATACAATCTTACTTTCTTCAGTCTAAGATGCTTCTCAAGTCGTCTTGCTCTATGTAAAGGTCTAGGTCTACCCGCTTGAATGTACAGCTCTCTAATTTCTTCAGGAATAGGAATCCAACGGTCAGTAGAAGCTTCTTGCCCCAAACATTCATGAATCATCGTCCTTCCCAAGAACTCCATTCGTGATTGGCCATTCTCTGGTTCTTTAGGTGGAGGTAATGGCTCCGGTAAATCAGGCGTAATATTATACCATTTTTTGGGCAGCTCGTCGACAGGAAGAGAAATTTGATTTGTTTTCATACTAACTCACCAACTTTAAGAGAGAGGTTATACTGTGCATAGCCTCTTGAAATAAATGTTTCCACATTTACTGTTGGACTTCTATTTCCGTAGAAGCGCGAGTTGTAATTTTAATCTGATCCCAAATCCTTTTGGCACATAAACATTCTTTAACCTGACTTTAGTACCCACAACTAACCCTTAAATCCAGTCTGCTTTCTCCAAACAGGCACCACAACTTTCCCAGAATCATCCTTTTACTCAAAAGAGCCGCAGACACGTTTTTACCCCTTTTAGTAGTAAGTTTTCTAAACACAGATTTCGTCATTGCCGTTCTTTTAAGGAAGGCTATTCTTATTCATCCCTTTCTTTAAATTTTCTACACAAAAAGAGTTTTCAAAGCGAGTTAAAAACTTCCACATTAGTGGAACCTTCTACGTGTAATTCTAACAATTTATCTTGACGGTTCTTCCTAACCTTTGCATTCATCAACAAAATCGTCATCCCTTCTTTCACTTTAGCTATTTGCTCTGCCTTTTCATTCCAAAACACGACAGGTATCCATTTAGTTTCATCCTCAAGTACAATCCGCACTACTTTGCCTTTTGTTCCATCACGCCGCTGGAATGTAGAAACTGGATAAATAGTTCGAATCACTCCCTCTACATTGACTTTTTTACACGCTTCGATTATATTGGCAATTTTTTCGCAGAAATCCTTGAGAGAAGGAAAGTCGCTTTCCCTTATGTCAGGAGGAGTAATTTGAATGTCGCCTCGCTGTCCAACGTGCAGTTCCATCTCGCCATCTCTGCCCCGTCGAACATATCCATGCAAAACTTTTACTATCTGTCCTAGCGTAATTTTACTCGCAAGTTCTGCTTTGTCATTCCATAAAACAACCTTTATAGTACTCGTCTTGTCTGCAATAAAAAGCCACGCTACTTGACCAATTCCATCGAGTCGAGGAAACGCTTGCGGCATATTAACAAGCAAAACACGACCCGAAAGAGTTACATCATTCAGACCCGAAACGAGTTGGTGTATACAAATTTTCGGACGTGTCTTTTTGAATTTAATTTCTACTCCGTGCTCTGCAGCAACGAGCCGCGCAGCAGCCTCGTCTGTCAAAAATCCTCCACTTGCAGTTTTCTTCTTCTCTATAGCAATCATCACTTTTTCGTGAGTCAAACCATGACTATGCGAAAGGATGTGCTGCACTACTTCTTCTACACTCATTCCCCTTTCACGACGATGTCTGAAATGAATATAGATAGTTTGCTATAAACGTATTTTAATCCTTTTACTATAGAAACTGGAACCCAAATTGATTCTGTTTTCTGCCATTTTTCCTACTATAAGTTTGCTATTTTATGCTAAATTTTATTCTTTTTCATAAGGTGTAAATTAAATAGATCGGATAATTATGCCAAAACTCTTTTTTGCTTATTCTGTTTTCTCTTCTCGGCCACGAAGTAGTTGAAGGAAAATTATTGCTAAAGTTATAAACGCTGTAACCATCAATATATATATCAGCGTTTGAAAGAACTCTTCTATGCCCAATCCGAGGTTTCACCGTCTTCCATAGTAAATAGAATTGGTTATTTAAGCTATCGCCTTTCTCCATTCCTTCATTAACACTTCGTAAAGTCCATCTTCCTCTTTGTACAGGTCATAGCTCTCTAATGTTTCTGCAAGCTTCTGCGCTATTAAATGATAGCATAAGTGTATTTGTCTGTCCATCACTCGGAAGTAGAAGTCGTCGCAAGTGCAAAAATAGGCGGCAGGCATTATAAGATAGTCTCGTCCTTTCCCTATAACAATCCAGACAACGCGGTTGCTGGGCTTGAAAACATACTTCTTCACACGTTTGCCTTCAACCGCCTTCCAAGCCTTTGCAAAGCGTTGACCAAGAACCGCAGAAAGTTTGTCCAAATCAGCATCTTCAATTCTCTTTGTGGTTGCCACTTTTTTGCAGACTTGTTTGAGTGTTTCAAGCTCTGAAGTTTTTGCCAAGTAGTTTTCGCCGCAGATTAGTCTAGATGAAGATAGCATAAAAGGATGGCTATAAAAAAGAAGGGTGAGCTTAGTGATTTATTCTATTTTTATCGGTTTTCCCTTCGGTTTACGTTTCCTATCCTGCTGCAATGTTACTTCCAACACCCCGTTTTTATAGGATGTCTTCGCACCTTTGGGTTCAACTTCAGTTGGCAACTTAATTTCCTTGTAGTATTTACGATCTGGTGTATCAACAGAAATTGTTAACATGTCGTCTAAAATGTTGAGTTTGATGTCTTTCTTATCTACTCCGGGCAGTTCAGCAACTACCTTAACTTCACCATCTGCACTTATCACGTCGACTAGAGGCTCACGTTCCTCTTTTATCTTTGGGCCATGTCTGCTAGGTTGGACGTTTCCAAACTCTCTTATCACAGGTTTTCCATCAGGACCAATTGTCATGGAGTAGCCGTAGACGAAAGGTCCCCATTCACGGATCTTCCTACCGTTCGACAATTTATGTTCTCGTACATAGTCTTTTGGTATTCGAGAAGTGAACTCTTTTAGTTCTTTATTCATCATTTCTTCGATGTCACGAAGCATTTCATCTATATCTTGAAAAAACCATCCGCTGGAAAATGGTCGCCGCATTTTTTTTCTAAACCATCTTTCAAAATCGTCGTCCCAAGACATTGTTCTGTTTCACCTCCGCTTAAAATTGCGGAATGAATTTAATAAGAATTTTTACTTTGCGTGTCTAGTTTAACGCTTTAAGTTGTTCTATGGTTCCCAAAAATGTTCCGTCGAGAAGGTATACTTCTGCACTATTGATGTTTACGGCTTCGGAGCGAAGAATCGGACCAATGTAGCGTCTTTGCTCTTTTTTTCTGTTGACGGGGCGTCCTCCAAGAAATTCGTTGAAGCAAGGCATTATGAATAGCTGCTTGACCTTAGATTTTATGTTAAAGTGTTTTTTGATAGTTGCAACAGAGTTTTTGGTTGTTTTGATATGTTTGCTTTTTAAAAACGCGGCTGCAAGCTTTTCGGTGCTGCATTTGGTTTTTATCCAAACTGGCGTTGTTATTAGAAACCCAAAGGGATCTCGGAAGGCTACTGTTGGGTGGACATGACCCATTACAAGGATGGAGCTTTTAAAGAGTTTTTTTGCTGGCCATGTGTGGCCGTGGAAGAGACCTACAGTGCTTACTGGTATGCCTGTTGAGGGGTGGAGTTGTATTGTTGGAGGAAGTAGTGGTTCGAGGTTTCCATCGTGGTTTCCGCGGATTATTTGGATGTCTTCGATTTTGGTTTTTATGGTTTCGAAGAATTCTGGTATGTCTTGCCACTCGCCAGGTTCTGCTTTTGCTATTGTGTGTTTTACGTCTCCCAAAATTATGAGGGTGTCAGGTTTTGTTATGCTTATTAGTTGGAGAAGCTTGTGGCAGATTTTTGACGTTTGTGACGGCACATAGATGCCTTTTCGGGCGAGGTTTATTTCCCAACCTAGGTGAAGGTCTGCGATGATGAGGGTTTTGTGTTGCTTTTGTTTGTGAAGGAGAGCAGGGTAGTTTTTTACAGGTGTTAGCATGGGTGTTTATGCCTTTTTTAGGGTTTTTAGTATAGTTTGGTGGAGGCTTGTGTTTCCTGTGGCGATGAAGGCTACTTTTTCTGTGGGGCTTAGAGGATTTTTTAGAGGTGTGTTTTGGGGGGTGGTTATTGTGGCGCCTGCTTCTTGGATGATGAGTGTGGATGCAGCTATGTCTGTGGTGCGGAGTTTGCCTCTTATGTCTATGAAGGCGTCTGTGGTGCCGTCGGCTACGTAGCAGATTTCGAGGGCGTTTGCTCCGAGGTGGCGGGTGTGTTTGGTTTGGGTTAGGAGACTGTTGAGTTTTGTTGACAGTTCTGCGACTTTGTAGGTGTTGAGATCTAGACCTATGACTGCTTTGGCTAGGTTGGTTGTTTGTGCTGGGGTGATTTTTTGGTAGTTGCGGTAGGCGCCGAGGTTTTTTTGTGCTAGGTATGTTGTGTCGTGGAAGAGGTCTGTGACTGCGGCTGCTTGGATGGTGTTGAGGGTTGGGGTTTTGCTGATTGCGATGCTTGTGCAGGCGAAGGGTATTCCTCTTAATGTGTTGGTGGTTCCGTCTATAGGGTCTGTTGTGACTTGGCAGGTGGGTTTTTTGCCATAGTTTTTTGTGCCTGTTTCTTCGCTGATGAGAGTGAAGTTTATGTTGTGTTCAGTTAGGGTTTGGACGAGTGCTTTTTCGGCTTGGAGGTCGATGTGTTTTTTGGGGTCGCCGCCTGCTCCTGTGCCATAGGTTTTTTGGGCTAGAGGGGTTTTGATGAGAGGGGTGACTGTTTGTTTTATGTGTTGGGTGGTTTCTATGAGAATTTCGAGCCAATCCATGGTTTATTGGTTGTATGTTGTGGCTTTTAAGAGTGTGTGTTCTCTGGGAAGTGGATATACCTTCCTATTATTATCCAAATAGGCGTCAAATAAACTCAAAATACGGTGTGTGGGAGTGTTTACAAAGCGCTGCTTATTCATTGGGAGAAGATAGTTTCTCTAGATCTTCTTCTCCTTCGGCGTATCCTGAAGCGATGAGGACGTCGCCTTGGTTTATTATTGTGTTGGGTTTTGGGCGTAGCCAAACGTTGCCTCGTCGTATGGCTAAGATCCACATTCCTGTTTCTTCGTGTATCTGAGCTTGACGAAGGGTTTTTCCTACTAATGAGGATTGGGGGGATATTTGGACTCTTGTAACTGTTTCTTCTGCTTCTTCAATTGCGAGTTTCAGAATGGGGTGTGGTGTTAATCCTCTTAGAACTACTTCTGCGATTTCGGCTCCTGCGTCAGCAATCTGTTCTGTAGTGACTCCTAATCTGATGAGCCCCAAGAAGTCTTTGGATTCTTCTGGTTTGAAGCCGCTTGACAGCACGAGTTGCTCAAATTTTGTATGAAGTTCGTCCATGTGTTCTTCTAGGGCTTGCACTTCCTCAGCTAAATGGCGGTTGTTCAGCAAGAGGGAAGAGTAAGCCAAGTCAATCATTAGTTCAGAGGTGTCCTTCAACTCCGCAAGTTTGTCAACTATCACCTTAAACTGTTCTTTCTTTTTAGCCATGTTAATCCTCCAACTTCCTGATTGTTCCTTCGGCAAGCCCCTTCAACTCATCAATACCATGGGGTGCCCCACGAGCAATTAAAACGTCACCTTCCTCAAGCTTTTCCCTTTCCTTGGGATTAATTATCCATTCTTTGTTTCGCCTAATCGCTATAATGTCCACGCCGATTCTTGCAGCTAACTCCAATTCGTCAAGCAAAGTGCCTACTAAGATTGAGTTAGACTCTATTTTTGCGCGAATAAGATGCTCCTCTACTTTTTCGAAGGCTTGTCGGACTATGGGGTGGATGCCTATGTTTTGCAATACTATGGTTGCGATGTCTGCTGCCGCGTCTGAGATTTTGTCTGCCGCAGATGCTACTATAGAAGCAGCTAGAAGAAGCTCAGCGTCTTGGGCATCTCTGACCGCAATCATGACATTCATATCTATAAGATATGCAAGGGTGTCTACGCGTTCTTCAAGCTCCAAGACTTCTTCTGCTAACTCCTTGCTGTCGAAGAGCGCGGCAGAGTATGCTAGGTCAATCATCAGTTCAGATAAATCTTTGATTTCAACCAATAGATCTCTGACTGGTATGGGTTTGTATTCAATCTTCTCCAACTTCACCATGTGGCGAAGAACACTCCAATGTGGGTGGAAATCACCGCAATAACATACCATACAACAATAGATAATCCTTGCTGTTTTCAAAATCTAGTAGCCCATTAAACCCAGCATTACTAGTAGAGAAACTGTTGTTATTGTGTCAGCCAACGAGCTTTCTATGGGAATGACAAAATTGTCTGGATCAAGACCTTTCTGGAAAGTAAGGATAGCTACGCTAAAGGATATACAAATCATAAAAATTGCAGCAAAAAAGTTTGTAGCGAGAAGCAATCCAATAAACCTCAATATTGTAAGAAAGCTTACAGAAACTTGATAAAAAGATGAGATAAGCGCAAAAAGAACATACATTACCACCGAAGCAAGCCACGCTCCCGCAATCTGATTTCTATGATTTTTTATTGAGTTAAGAGAAGAGGCAATAGTGCCTAGAGCGAGCTTCGTTGTTGTCGTTGATCCTACTATAGCCCCAACATCACCCATTGTATCAATAAGAGCGGGATAAACTACATAAATCTCCGGTCTGCGACCCACGACTCCGCTGATCCGGGAAAGCACGGAACCTGTGATGTTCACTATGAATGCTACAATAACCATCGTGTAGATAGATTCTTTAATAGTTCGTACAAACTCTACTTCTCTTCTATTCTTGTAGGAGATAATAAGGACAATGCTTACAAATACAACGCAAATCATCAGCACAACAAGCCAGCCTACATCGATAAAAAAAAGCATACTTAGCATAAAGACATAACATAAGGTAACTAAGATATCAGCCATGGTTGACTCAATAGGATAGACAATTATGTCGGGGTCTAAGCCTTTCTTAAACGATGAAAAAGCAATTGTTATTGTTATAGGGGATATCACAAGTATTGATAAACCCATAGTTGCGACTAGAGTACCAAAGATAGTCAGTGCACCTAAGACGTTTATTCCCAGAAAAGCTGTTCCAAAAAGCAACGCTACAAGCCCTAAAAAGATACTACTTTCAAACGTTAACACAACAATGGAGCCCCACAACAAATAAAACCTCTTTGTGTTTTCCCCGAATAAACTCGTCGGGATAGTGCCCAAATGTAATCCTGTGCTCAAGTGCCCAGAAAAGAGACCACCTATGAAGCCTCTTATGCTAAGAATACCTGGATAAAGAATGATTATCCAAGGTTCACGCGAGAAAAGCCCCAAAGAAGTAGCTACAATTAAACCAGCAAGAATACCGCCTAAGTCAAAAGCGAGAGACAGCAGAGATTGTTCAGTTGTTTTAGCGAGACTGAGTTGCTTAATGGCATCTGTACCCATGTTAGTTCCCTCTTTGCTTTTCTACGCTTCGAATCTGCATCACTTTCATCCTCCATGCTTACACTCCTCCAAGGCAGAGCGGTGTCATAATGCCAAACGTCTCGCCAATCTCGCAACTCAGGCACTACTCTGTCTCCTTAATCTGCGAAAATTAGACATTAGGGTTTAAATAGGTTTCCAGTAGAAAACGGAGAAAAAAGGGTTTTAGCCCTGCTTTTCCACTTGTTTTATTGCGTCCTCTATGATGCCCATCCCAGCGTCTAGAAGTTCCCGCGTTATGACGAGGGGAGGGACTATCCGTATTGTTGACTTGCCACAGGTTATCACAGCCACGCCGCGTTTCCAGCTTCGCGTCATAATCTCTTCTGCTTTTTTCGGTGCAGGTTTTTTGCTTGCCTTATCCTCGACAACTTCTATGCCAATCATTAAACCCTTTCCACGCACGTCGCCTACGATCTCGCTTTCTTCCTTAAGCTCCAAGAGCCTTTTCATAATGTAAGTGCCTTGTTTTGCCGCGTTCTCTCTTAAACGCTCATTCTGAATTACATCAATAACCGCTGACGCGGCAGCACAGGATACTGGGTTGCCGCCGAAAGTGCTTGCGTGAGAGCCTCCTTCCCAATCCATTATTGAGGTTTTTGCAACCATGGCGCCAAGAGGCATTCCAGCCGCTATCGATTTGGCAATGCATATTATGTCTGGTTCGACACCCCAGTGTTCAATGGCGAACCATTTGCCTGTTCTCCCCATTCCCGCCTGCACCTCATCGTCCATCAGCAGTATACCATACTTATCCGCCAGCCTCTTGAGCCTCTGGAAGTATTCGGGAGGAGGCACAACATAGCCGCCTTCTCCTTGAATCGGCTCAAAGACGAAGGCTGCAACTTCTTCTGGTGGAATGTATTTTTGCAGTACATATTCGTCTATGAAGTCTATGCACCAATAGTGGCAGTCTGGGTAGGTGAGTTTGAAGGGACAACGGTAACAATAACCGTAAGGCACATGGGTTACGCCGGGAACTAAGGGAAAGAAGTGGCGTCTTTGAACGGGTTTGCTGGCTGTGAAGGACATTCCGCCAAAGGTTCTACCGTGGAAGGCGCTGGCGAAGGCTATGTACAACTGTTTTCGTGTATGCCACCTTGCAAGCTTCGCTCCAGCCTCAATCGCCTCAGCACCGCTGTTGCCGAAAAAGACTTTCTTTTCCCACGCACCAGGAGTAATTTTAATCAGTTTTTCAGCCACGTCTACAACTTCATGGTATAGGAAGTCAGTAACAGAATAGTGTAGAAAACGGTCCAGTTGACTTTTAATCGCTTCTATCACTTTGGGATGGTTGTGCCCCACGTTAAGGCATACAAGGCCAGAGTTAAAGTCAATGTATTCGTTGCCGTCCACGTCACGAATTATGCAGCCTTTTCCGCTTTGTATCGCAAGGGGATACCACCGCACAAAGGATTGTGAAATCACTCTTTCGTCTCGTTTTGCAAGCTCTCGAGCCTTCGGTCCTGGAGGAGTGACAACTATTTTTGGATAATCTGACATGCAGTTTCACCTTTGTTGTAAAGACTATTCAATAGTAGAAAACAGATTTTTATAGCTATCTGTTAGATTTTGGGATAGAAAAAGGGTGTGGGTCAGGTCCTTGTTCTGTCGTTCGGGGACCTGAGACCCGACTTTTGGGATGTTTGACTGAGGGAAACCTTTCAGGTCTATGGCCGAGCCATAGTTATCTCGATGGTGGAGACGTTGCTTTTTCTTCCCTCTTCCCTTTGTACCTCTTCGGTGCCGATGGCAATGCTCTTCAGATCTACGTCTTTTACGAATGCGCGTCGCAGCAGTTCGACGGTGTCAACGGCTCTGCTGATTGCCCGTCCTCTGGCTTTGATGCAGATGTTTTTCTCACCTGAGTTGAAGAAGGTGAGGCAGGCAACCACGTAGTTCATCACTGGTTTTCGGCCGATGAGGACGAAGTTTTCGCTAGTCTTTACTACCTCTTTAGGTTTCTCTTTTTTTTCTGGTTTTGGTTTTGCAGTTTTTTCTTCTGTCACGTTTTCTACCTCCTCAAGTTACTTGAGGACCATGATGACGTATGATGCATCTGTACTCAAGATGTTGAATAGTGCTTTATAAAATTCGTTTAGAGTCTCTTATAGTTTTCCTACGTCTCATAGCCAACAGACAAATTCCTTGAATTTTTCAGCGCATCCTCTTAGCGTTTGCCATATTCCATTCCCTTTTCAAAAGCCTGCTTGTTTACGTCGAGAAATTGAATCTTCTTTCCAAAGAACTCTTTTAAACCTTCAAGAATAGCTTCTTTTGAGACAACGTTTGTTCGCGCTATGTAAGCTCCAAGCATCACCATGTTGGCTGTTCTTTTCTCACCAACTTCCACTGCAATGTCGTTTGCAGGTATAGCTATGACGTCGATGTCTTTTCGTGTAACTTGACGGGTGATCAACGAGCTGTTGAGAAATAATGTTCCTTGAGGGTGTAGAAGAGATTCGAAAGCTTCCAAAGAGGGGTTGTTCATAATTATCAATGCTTGCGGCAAGGTAATAACTGGCGAACCTATCTCTTTGTCGGATATGACAACCGTGCAATTAGCGGTTCCTCCACGCATTTCTGGACCATAGGATGGTATCCATGTAACCTGCTTTCCTGCTCTCATGGCGCTATATGCTAAAAGCTTCCCAATGAACATCAGTCCTTGACCGCCAAACCCAGCCATTATGACGTTGGCATAAGCATAGTTTTCAATTGTCTTTTTCATCAGTCAACCCTCTTTTGAAACCTTGAATTCACCTAACGGATAATAAGGCACCATCTTTTCTTCAACCCATTTCGTTGCCTCAATTGGAGTCATACGCCAGTCTGTTGGACACTGCGAAAGGACTTCTACCATAGAATAGCCTAAACTTTTTACTTGTGTTTCAAACGCTTTCTTTATGGCTCTTTTGGCTTGTATTATGTGCTTTGGGTTGTTCACAGCTACCCTTGCAATGTACGCCGCACCGTCGAGAGTTGCAAGCAGCTCAGCCATCCTAATGGGAAAACCAGCTTGCTCTGGATTCCGACCCATAGGAGAGGTTGTGGTTTTTTGACCAATAAGCGTTGTAGGTGCCATTTGTCCTCCAGTCATTCCGTAGATTGCATTGTTGATGAAAACTGTTGTAATTTTTTCTCCACGAGCGGCGGCATGAACTGCTTCTGCAATCCCTATGGAAGCGAAGTCGCCGTCACCTTGGTAAGTGAACACAACCAGTTCTGGATGCACTCGTTTACAACCAGTTGCAACCGCGGGCGCACGACCGTGCGCAGCCTCATACATGTCAATGTCAAGATAGTTGTAGAGAAGAACCGAGCATCCTACGGGCGCAACTCCAACAGTCTTTTCCCTTACTTCCAACTCGTCTATTACTTCTGCAACTAGACGCGCTGTAATTCCATGTCCACAGCCGGGGCAATAATGTGTCGCTACTGGGCGCAGTGTTCTTGGCCGTCCAAAAACCTTCTCAAGTTCTACTTGCATCTTCAGCTTGCCTCCTTCATGAGTTTCTCTGTTTCAGCAACTATTTCGTCGTAGCTTGGAACCATGCCCCCAGTTCGTCCATAAAAGCGAAGTTTAGCTTTACCGCACAAACCCAGTTTGACGTCCTCAACCATCTGCCCAAGACTCATCTCAACAACCAAAAACTTGCTCACCTTATCAGCCATTTTTTCTAAGGTCTCGTATGGAAATGGAAAAACAGTGATTGGCCTAACCATTCCCACCTTAACACCTTTTTCGCGGAGAACCTCAATTGCAGTTTTCGCAATTCTCGCAACCGTCCCATAAGCAGCAATAATAACCTCCGCGTCATCAGTTCCGTAAGTTTCGACACGCACCTCGTTCTTAATCACTTCTTGAATTTTGCGATTTATTTCCAAATTGTGCTTTTCTAAAGCTTCAGGATCGAGATAGAGACTTTTAACCAAGTTCTTAGCACGCCCTTTAGCACCTGTTAGAGCCCATTCCTTTGCAGGAAGCTTCAGTGGAGCTGTCTGTTTGAATTCAACGGGTTCCATCATCTGCCCCATGTAGCCGTCTCCCAAAACCATCACAGGATTCCGATACTTATCAGCAAGACCAAAGGCTTCCATCGTAAGCGAAACTGCCTCTTGCACAGTGTGTGGCGCTAACACAAGCAGGTGATAGTCGCCATGTCCTCCGCCTTTAGTGGCTTGAAAGTAGTCAGATTGTGAAGGTTGTATTCCTCCCAATCCAGGTCCTCCACGCATAATGTTTACTATTACACAGGGAAGTTGAGCAGCGGCTATGTATGAGATTCCCTCCTGCATCAGGCTAATTCCAGGACTAGAAGAAGAAGTCATCACCCTCGCACCGGCGCCAGCTGCGCCAAAAAGCATGTTAATCGCAGCTACTTCGCTTTCCGATTGAAGGTAAACTCCTCCAACTTCAGGAAGACGTTTTGACATGTATTCGGGAATTTCGCTTTGCGGAGTTATGGGATAACCGAAAAAGTATCGACAGCCAGCTTGAATTGCCGCTTCGGCGATTGCTTCGTTTCCAGTCATAAACTTCTTTTCCATTATTTCTCTCCTCTAGTCTTCTTTTTTTCTCGGTAAACTTCTATGGCAACGTCAGGGCATGTTATCGCGCATAAAGTGCAACCAGTACATTTTCCTTCTGAGTCGACGAACTCTGCGGGATAGTATCCTTTAGAGTTGATTCGCTGTGAGATGCAAATAATACGGAATGGACAGGCATTGACACAAAGCGAACAGCCCTTACATGAGTTTTCATCAATTACTATTTTACCCATTTTTTCTTTGCACCATTTAACCATTGTTTAATATTTGCTTACACCCCGCTTCGTTCATCGTAAGCACCATTTGAGAAGTAACAAATACCCTAAGAAAGGGAAAAGTGTTTCGCAAAAAATACTAGAAACTAGCAACCAAGTATTCGTGAGAAAGTTGACTGTGTTCTTCTAAGAACTCTTGCAAGTCAGCCTCTAAGTCCTTCCTCAGCGACTTTATAAATGAAATTTTGAAAACTTTGGGGAAACGTGTATATTTAACGATTCAAATGTAGAATGAAAGATTCGAGGAGCATCAAATGTCACAACTTCAAGAAATACGATGGCATGGCAGAGGTGGACAGGGAGCGTGGACAGCAAGCGAACTTCTAGCGAAAGCCGCCATTCTTGAGGGAAAACATGTTCAGTCGTTTCCAGAGTTCGGTCCCGAACGCATGGGAGCCCCACTAGCAGCCTACACGCGAATCAGCGACGAACCAATCAAACTTCATTGTTCTATCTACAACCCAAACTTAGCAGTGGTGCTTGATCCAACACTTTTGAAGACAGTCAAAGTTACCAACGGTCTCACTGAAGACGGGGCGTTAGTAGTTAACACCCAAGAAAGCCCCGCGGATCTGAGAAGAAAACTGAATGTTGCATCTCAGAAGATTTGGGTTGTTCCAGCCACTGATATCGCCATCAAAATACTAAATGTACCCATCACAAATACTGCAATGCTTGGAGCTGCAACTCGAGCAGCAAGCTTAGTAAACTTAGAAAGCATTGAAACTGTTGTCAGAGAACGTTTTCGACAAGAATTAGCGGAAAGAAACGTTGCTGTAATAAGAGAAGCATACAAGGAGGCAAAAACAGAATGAGCCAAGAACAGAAGAGTTGGAAGGAAATCCCCATTGCTGGAGTTTGTTGGAAGCCAGCTACAGAGTACCCCACAGGCGACTGGAGAACGTTCAAGCCAGTCCGTGACCCTGAAAAATGCACCCGATGCCTACTCTGCCCCATGATTTGCCCCGACTCAGCCATAACATGGAACAAAACCACAGAAGACATCGAGTTCAACTATGATTTCTGTAAAGGATGCGGCATATGTGCCAACGAATGCCCAGTAGAAGCCATAAAAATGGTAAGAGAAGGGGAAGCTTAAAGATGGCAACTATTCAACAAAAAGTTCTAGCATTAAACGGCGATGAAGCAGTGGCTCTCGCCGTCAAACAGTCAGATGTAGACGTAGTAGCTGCATATCCCATAACACCTCAAACAATTATCGTGGAAAGATTCAGCGAATATGTGGCAGATGGAGAGGTAGATACCGAATTCGTTTGCACAGAATCAGAACACAGCGCCCTCAGCGCATGTTTAGCCGCTTCTGCCACTGGAGCAAGAACTTTCACAGCATCAGCTTCAGCAGGTCTTGCCTTAATGCATGAAATACTCTATGTAACATCCGGCTGCAGAGCACCTGTAGTAATGGCTATCGCAAACCGTGCGTTGTCTGCGCCGATAAACATACACTGCGATCACTCGGACAGCATGGTGGAGAGAGATAGTGGCTGGATACAAATCTATGCAGAAAATTCGCAGGAAACTTACGATTCAATTATCCAAGCTTTCAGAATAGCCGAGCATCCAGACTTGCTTCTTCCAGTCATGGTGTGTCTTGACGCGTTTGTCCTCAGCCACACCTTGGAGAATGTTGCAATATTAACTGATAAAGATGTCCTAAAATTTGTGGGGAAAAGACAGATTCCTCTTGTAACTGGTCACGAAGGTAGAAAAGTGCCCTTCAAACTAGACCCAGACAATCCGATAACTATGGGTCCATTGGACCTTTACGATTACTATTTTGAACACAAGAGGCAACAAGAAGAAGCAATGCGAAAAGCACCAGAGATAATTAGGCAAATCCATGATGAGTTCGCCCAACTAAGCGGACGCAAATATGGGAATAGTCTTGTTGACGCTTACCGTCTTGAAGATGCCGACGTTGCAACAGTATGTGTCGGCTCAACCGCAGGCACCACCAAAACTGTGGTAGACCAACTTCGCACCAAAGGAGTAAAAGCTGGACTCTTACGTCTCCGCACCTTCAGACCACTCCCAGTAACAAACATTATGAAAGCATTGGAAAACGTGAAAGCGATAGCGGTAATGGATAGAAGCAACAGTTTCGGTGGACATGGAGGACCAATATTTCATGAAATCCGCCACGTCCTCTACGACTCCAAATCACATCCATACGTTGTGAATTACATATACGGTCTTGGAGGAAGAGACATGCCTCAAAATATCATTAGAAGCATTTACGAAGACTTGCAGGAAATCCTTGAGACCGATCAAGTGAAAAGCTATGTGCAGTTTGCAGGAGTGCGAGAATAGGAGGCGATAAGATGACAACAACTCCTTGGAGATTCACGGCAAAAGAAATCGTGGAAAAACCCGAACTCTTCACATCAGGACATCGGGCTTGCGCAGGATGCGGTCCAGCAATCGCTTTACGACAGATAATGAAAGCCACGCGAGGACCCACTATAGTTACAAACGCAACAGGATGCATGGAAGTAGTCTCAACAATATATCCCTACACAGCATGGAAAATTCCGTGGATTCACACAGCCTTCGAAAATGCTGCAGCCAATGCATCTGGCATCGAAGCCGCATTGAAAGCAATGAAAAGGAAAGGAAGACTCAAGCATGAACACGTTGACGTGATAGCCTTCGCTGGCGACGGAGGCACATTCGACATTGGAATTCAAGCATTGTCAGGCGCAGCAGAGCGAGGCCACGACTTCCTATATGTTCTCTATGACAACGAAGCCTACATGAACACAGGTATACAACGAAGCGGAGGAACTCCTTATGGCGCCTCTACGACCACCTCACCTGCAGGCAAAGTAATCCCTGGAAAGCCCCAATTCAAAAAACCTATAGCGGACATTATGGTAGCTCATGAAATTCCCTACGTGGCAACGGCCTCCATTGCCTATTGGCAAGACATGCTCATTAAAACACGAAAAGGTCTAGAAGCAGAAGGCGCTGCTTTCCTGCATGTTTTTGCACCGTGTCCTAGGGGCTGGCGCTACGACACAAGCAAAACCATCGAAATTGCTCGTTTAGCTGTAGAGACTTGTGTATTTCCGTTGTGGGAAACAGTGAACGGTGAATACAGCTTATCTCCTCAAAGCAAAATTGTGGCCTTAAAACCGGAACGTAAGAAACCTGTTGCGGAATATCTGAAAATGCAGCGCCGTTTTGGACACTTGTTTAAACCAAAATTTGAACATGTAATAGATGATATTCAGAAAATAACTAATAAACGCTGGAACAAGCTGCTTAAGAAATGCAACATGACTTAGTTATAAAATAATAAGCAATATTGCCAGAAGTAAACCCGCAGCTGTGAATAGTGGTACTGCTGTTTTCTTAGCCTGTTTCAATGCTTTGTCTGCCAAGAGTGTTATCTCCTTTATCTGTTTTTCTCCAATCACCCTTACGTTAGGAACCTCTCCAATATGCCAAGCCGCCGACGCAGGCTTCATATTGTTTAAAGCTTCTCTGGCTGCATGTTTTATGTAGTTAATCAGTTTTTCGTGGGGTATCGCCTCGCCCAAGGGATGATATCCACGCGCAGTCACACCAACAGCATTTACAACATGTGTATCTGTAGTGAGAACCTCTCCCGCATCAACACCTAGCTCTCTTAGAGCATCAAGAACTTTTTCTCTCAGACCGGAAACCATGTTATTGCCATCAATAGTAATGTAAGCACAGGTTTGTTTGCCAACTCTAATCACTAAAGCGCATATTCCGCCAAGTCCCATTCCATCCTCAAAACTAAATTCTTCCAGCACAGCTTTTGCAGCACCAACTTCAAAAGAAGAAGGATTCACTTGGGAAGCTTTTTTCAAAACTTCCTGAGCAGCATCCTTTAAAGGCTCTATAGCCATGCTTACGTCAAAGGGGTCATTAATGCTGTTATGGGCGTTAATTATTATTACATAAGCCAAACCTATTTTTGACGCTTCTTCAAGAACAAAATCACCTATTTCCTGCGGAAAGTCCTCAGTTGTCTTGGGTGCTAAAGTCAAAGTAAGAACTGCACAGTCTCCAAAGATCTGACAACTAGCACTGGCAACGTCCTTCTGTGCTCTAACAAAACGTGTAGCTTTTAAACCAAAATTAGTAAATTCAGTGGAGTTTAACATAACCCTTAACACTTTTTGGTTTTGTTGCTGAGACGAAAGATCAAACTCGTGACCAAACAAACCATGAGGAACCATAACAACACAATCCATCTTTTTCTCCAATGCTTCTTGGATCATAAACGGAAGAAGACTACTTCCAACGTTCTTAAATGGTCCAGGATGAAAAGATGATACGACAGTCACGGATTTGACACGGTTTTCTGTCTTAAACGCTAAGAGGGAGAAGTCTATTGTTTTTTCTCTTCCGAAGCTTTCGAAAAGACTTTCGACGGGGGCATTTAGATTCTCCATCCAGTTAGCTAGAAATGCCTTCAAAACTGAAGTTGTAGGTATTTGAAAAGTTTTGGTGCCTACGTTATTCACCGAACTGGTGAATGTAGCTGCTGTAAGAATTGATATTGGAATAGAAACAAGCAAATATACTATCAAGTTGCTGTCAAAGGGATAATTCACAGAATAGGTTACGTAAAACATAGGTAATAGGCAAATTAGAGGCTGCGTTAAAGATGAGCCTACCGCTCTCCAATAAGATGTGAAAGAAGTTGAAGAAAATACAATCAAACGAAGAATGCAAATAGCGGCAAACCCGATAGAAAAAAGATCTATCCAAAAACTCCAAGAATTGAAAAGAAAAGTTAGCAAAGAACCGACTATTAGAAAACCAAACCACAATAAAATGGAAAACATAGAAAGAGCAGCGCAGCGTCTTGTGCTGTAAATCGGGTCGGATTTTAAGAAAACTTGTTTTATAACTAAATTGGAGATTGCTGACAATAAAAAGAGAAGTAAGCTAAACTGCAAAGCCAAAGCTATTCCAGACAATGAAAGGTCAAGCAAGAAAATCGTTAGAATACCACCTGTAACGTATGATAGAAAAGTTAGCAAAGTTATTTTTCTATAAGAGGGCAAAACAAAGAGCGAAGAATAATACTTTACCGCCCTCTCAATTGAAGATTCTAAACTCTTAGCAGAAGCCAATTAGGTTCATACTCCACAAAATTCCAAGAATAGCCTCTTCTCAAATATTAAAGTTACAGACTTTCGGAAAATACTTTATAAAGGATTTCTTACAACAACGGATAAAGTTTTATCTTAGAATCAACATAATAAGGTAGAGACTGTTTATGCCAGCTAATATTATTCCACCTCTTTCAATCTTTCACATGCTGGAAAAAAACGTAGGCAAAAAAATACTAGTAATTCTAAACCAAGCTTACGGTTTTGAAGGAAAGTTATCGGCCATAACACATGAACCCCCAGGAATCTGGCTTTCGAACGCGGAAGCTGTGATTTTCCGCGCAACTATTGCAAATCCCATACCACAAATTACGGGTAGAGAGGAAAGAAGTGAAATATTCGTTAATTTAAACTCGGTTCAGCGAATAGAGGTTCTCCACAAAGAAGAATAGGCATGTTCCTTAGAAAAGCTTCGCCAAAACACATAAAACTATCAAAGCAACAGAAAGAACAGCAATAAGTTCTGGTTTTATCTGTATACCTTTTGTCTCTTCCTCAAAAAATCTCAATAAGCCAGCACTTGCCGCCGGCATCGGCGCACCACTTTCCCGCTTCTTCTTTCTGCTCATGTTGGCAAACTCCTTTAACGTTGTCTTATACTCATTAAACCTCAACTAATTAATGTTATCGTTCACTTCAAAGCTTTTATGCCGCATTGACTTTCATAAGAACAGAGGTTTACACAGTTGTCTGCCCACGAATCATACAATCAAACATTCAAACTACTCCAAGAACACCACAAATGGTTCCAAGAAAGCATTCCACTCATAGCAAGCGAAAACATATCCAGCCCAGCTGTGCGTGAAGCACTAGCAAGCGACTTCGGCCATCGTTATGCTGAAGGCTGGCCCGGTGAACGTGTTTACGCCGGATGCTTATATATGGACCAAGTTGAACTTCTGTGCATCGATTTGATGAAAAAGTTGTTCAATGCAGAGTTTGTTGATGTGCGTCCCATTTCTGGAGTTGTCTCTAACCTTGTGGCATACACGGCTTTTACAGAGCCTGGTGATGTTATGATGGCGTTGTCTATTCCATGTGGAGGACACATCACAACGGGTAAAAAGCGATTAGGGGGCACTGCAGGCGCAGTTAGCGGTTTAGATGTCCAATACTTAGCATTAGATTATAAAGAGCTGAACATTGACGTGGACGAGACAAAGGAGAGAGTTCAAAAACTGGTGGATGAAGGAAACCCACCTAAACTTGTAATGTTTGGGGCAAGCGTTTTTCCGTTTCCACACCCAGTTAAAGAATTAGCTGAAACCTTTCACAACGTAGGCGCCACAGTAGGCTATGACGCTGCTCATGTGGCTGGTTTGATTGCCGGTGGAATATTTCAAGATCCACTGCGAGAGGGTGCCGACGTCGTCACTTTAAGCACTCATAAAACCCTCTTCGGGCCGCAACACGGCGGCGTACTTTCATGGAATAAAAATGCAGATGCCATAAAGAGAGCGACTTTTCCAGGAATGGTGAGTAATCATCATTTGCACGCCTTAGCAGGCGTTACTATAGCATGCGCTGAGATGCTGGAGTTTGGAAAAGAATACACTAAACAAGTAGTTAAGAACGCGAAAGCGTTGGCGCAGGCTTTGTATGAACGCGGGTTTAACGTGTTGGCGGAGCACAAAGGCTTCACCGCATCACACGTTATCCTTGTCAACATAACGCGACAGGGTGACGGAGGTACAATAGAAGAGACATTGGAAAAAGCGAACATCATCATAAACCGGAACCTACTTCCCTGGGACATCAAAGAAGGCCGCCACTTCATGCACCCAGGAGGAATAAGGCTCGGCACATCTGAGGTAACAAGGCTTGGAATGAAAGAGCCTGAGATGGCTGAAATTGCTGAATTTATAAAGCGTGTAATTATCGACAAAGAAGATGTTCACAAAATCAAAAGGGATGTCGCAGAGTTTAGAAGAGACTATCAAAGGATGCACTACTGTTTTGAAGCTGCTGCAGAGGCTTACAGATACGTAAAAATCCGCTAGAAACCATTTATTCTATTCTTCTACCCAAAGAGAATGATCGACGTTGAAGAAGATTAAGAAACAGGGAGTTGAAGTATTTTATATTCTTAGAAGAGGATAGAATTCCTTAACTACTCTGTTTTGAAATATTTTGAGAAGGTGCACTTTGAGGATTGATTTATGACATCGATAAGAGCATTCCAGAACATGATGGGGCATATTTATTTCCACCGAGACTCTGGTCGAGGAGTCGAGGGAACGTATAGATGGCTTAGAGAAGAAGTTGACGAGCTTGGAGAAGCTATGCAAAACGCTGATCGGAAAGCCTTAGAAGACGAGTTTGCAGATGTCATCGCTTGGCTTGCGTCATTAGCCAACGTTCTCAAAATAGACCTAGAAAAGGCTGCGCTGAGAAAATATGACAATCACTGCCCAAAATGTGGTTCATCACCCTGTACATGCCTTTCAAAATAAGGAAGAGTTAAATGGTTTTCAAACGTTGCTGACCCATGCCTGTTAACTCCCAAAAATAAGGTTTCTTACCCTTTTTACGCAAAACAATTTTCTCGCCTTCTAGGAGTCGCAAATGGTGAAGGATCACATTGTAGCTTAACTTTGATTCCCCCGCCAGCGTCTTTGCAGTAGTGCTCTTTCTTTCAAGAATTCTAAGAATTTTAGTACGCGAAACCAGTCCCTGCCGAACATTCCTTGTTTCACTCAAGTAAGCATTTGGATGAAAAACCAGTTTAGCCATAACCATCAACTACATTTCTGCATTTCAGATAGAAAAAGCTTAAGCAAAATCTACAAGGCTTATCTGCCGAGGTTTCTTACCTTCAAACAGAGTAGTTATCTCTTCTTCCACTAATGCAAGACGGTGAAGATAGTATTTGGGCAATTCATACTTTTCAACAAGATGCCGTGCGGCGTCAAGATATTTTTCGATCCCGCCACGGTACACTGTTAGCGACATAGGTCCTCCACATTCTGAGCATTTTCCTTTAAGTGGTATACGCCGGAAACGTTTGTTACAAACCTTGCAGCGGAAACTTTGAGTTGAGAATGCACGGAGATTTCCAGATATGTCCCTCAGAAAATGGGTTGTTAATACTTTCAATGCCACCTGTTTAGCATCAACAGCTTCAATTTTTTCCGCAAGCGCTAATTGGCTACTTAACTTGTCAGTCATTTTTTTAATCTTCTTATAAATGCTTTCACGATTCCCCATGTTAATGTTCGAAACCGGAGTCGTATAGCCGAAACCTTCAAACTGCGCCTCAGTTCCCAACTTGTGTGCAACCAAATCAACGAGGCTCGTCGCCATCAAAGGAGTAACCTTTTCTAACGTCTTTTCATAAAAATCTAAAGGATATTGGTTGGCAATATCAAACTCATGTGCCTGCCGCTGCACCTCCATCGGATTAACAATTGGAATAATGAAGAGAGGCGCATCCATTATACCGCCGATCTGAGAAGGAAGGAAAGCTTTTGAAAAGTTTAACAACGTATCAAGAGCAAGCATTAAGGCATCTTCGTCTCCATCACAATCACGCCGCTTCGCAGAATGCCACAGTGGATGAGCATAGCAAACATCAAGGTCAGTGAATCCCATGATGCGACCTAAAATGCCTACAGAAGTGTGAGGGGCTAAACCAATGACAAGATGACCGAATAGGTCTTCAGTTTGCTTCACATTGTAATATCTTGGAAGCTTGTAGACTTTTTCGAGAAGTTGATCAATAAAGTTTGCCACATTAATAAAATATTTTGTGCTCTTTCGCGGAATGATAATATCTTGCACTTTCAACTCGCAAATTTGCTCTCCACTAGTTAGAGGCTTGCCTTGGAAGTCCATGGTGTAGCCTAACGTCTTTAGCTTCTCTACTGAAACTTTGACTTCAACAGGTTTGAAATGCGTTAGCGGAGCGTTTGTGGCGTCAAACCGTATTGTTCCATCTTTATAAACAGACAGGTCTTCCTTGGCGCGAAGAACACCTTTCTCAATAATTTCAGCAACTTTTTGTTTGTTTGACAAGCCTTTCACTCCCTTAACAATTTCAGGCTGGTTAACCTCCAACTGGTGACACACGTCGGAAATCATGGTTTTCAGGTCAAGCGTCTGTCGCTCAAAGCTGTTAGCAGGGACTTTGCAACCCGGACAAACATCTTCAGCAATTTTTGCACCACACCTTGGGCAAGTTTTCTCAAGAACTGTTTCAATATGGCATAAGGGACATTTTATTCCAGAAGTTAGGTTTCGACAATTTGGGCATCGTCGTTTCACCAAGTCTACGTGAATTGGTCCTTTTTGCGCCGCTGCAATCAAATCACGTTTTGGACCCCCAGTTAATCCTACTGGAAAGAGAAGATGGACGCGAGGCCTCATTTCCCGTCTTTTTGCCTTTTCAGGTCTACCCATACGTGCTCCTATAGTTGTAGGCGTTTTTGCTCGAACAGTGATGCCAGAAAGACGTTTTAGAGCCTCGAAAGGAGAAGTTGAAAGGTCAACATTGGCTGTCGATGAGTCAAAACCAAGGCAAACAGTCAAGACAAAAGCTTCATCATTCTCAATGACAATTTGATCTTCAACAACTCTGTGAGGAAGGCATAATTTTTCTAGTATTTTCTTCACCGTGGTATCTAATTTACCAGTTGTTTTAGAAATCTGTTCGTCCTCTCTTTGAATCTGAGAATCAATCCACCATTGCCGTAGTTCCTGTAATTCTTCGGTTGTTATTCTTGACCAGAAGAAGCTGTAATGTGGGTGAAGAGGAACACCAAGCTTTTTAGCTATGGCGATGGCTTCTCTCGCATTTGGTTTGTTGTAGAAAGGGTTTGAAAGAAATGTTTCTAAATGTTGTGCTAAAATGTCTGCAGCTGTTGCAGCCTCTTCAATATTATTGTTGAAGTGTTGTGTTATAGCTGACTTTAGTTCCTCGCTCCACCATTCTTCTGTATATCCCGAAGGGCGAAGATCTTTGTTGTTGTATAGGAAGTCGCCGAAGCTAACGAGTAGGTCGCCTAAAAAAAGAACCTTGTCAATATTATTTTTTATTTGGGTGAAGTTTTGTTTTGAAACACGAGTTACTGAGCCGTCTTTCAGCAGTACTATGGGTGGTTCAACAGAATCCACAGGCATAACCACCCCGGCTTTGCCAGGCAACTCTATACGAATCTGCGTGCCCCCAGCAAGAAATTGGCTTAAAACCATCATTGTTAGGGGATGTATTCCAACTGCAGCTAAACCTGTATTTCTTGCCCGCCCGTAGCGAAGGCGAAAACCGCCAGGTTGCGAAGGAAATGAAAAAATGGGGCGACCCGCAATTATGTCTTCCATAAAGCCAGCAGGCTTCTTTTCCTCTTGGGTTCCCCTCATTTCACCTAAATTTTTCAGCCAGTCCCAACCTTCGATGCCTAGTTTTGTGATAACTGTGGTAACCTTTGCTGCTCGACCTATTACTCCATCGTTTACTACACGTAAAGCCCCTCCACGAACACAGTTTGTTTCTATTCTTGGCAAGTTACGAAAAGACTGCACTTCGACAGGATCAGACTCTGTACCAGTCACCTCGACAGGTATTGACTCTATAGCCATTTGAAGCTGTTCATCTGTAACGTGATATTGGAACCGACCTACGTTCCGCTCGTAAAGTCGCATTTCTTCAATAAACCGATTTATTTCTTCGTCCGTAGGCTTGTAACGGTCTAAGCCGAGAAGGCGACGTACAAAGTCGCCAATGACAAGCGTTAATGCTTGATCTGTACCTCCAGCAGAACGAATGGGCCCCGCATAATATACAGCCAAATATTTTGTCCTGTCAAAGTTGGTTTTTATGGATACTTTTACAACTCCTTGCAGAGGTGCGGCTGTAATACCTTCGGTTAGTATGGCAAGGGATGTCCGAATGGCTTGTTCTGCAGAAGCTTGAGTGCCCATGTGACCAAATTTACCGTAGACAGTTTCTTCGGCAATTTTAAAAGCAAGTTCCTCGCGAGGAAGCTTTTCAGAAAGATCTCTTATGCTTTTCGCAACTCCAGCAGGTCCTACTAGACCTTCCACAAGTTCAGCAAGGTCTTTTGCAACCTCTGATTCTGGATGTAGTGCCGGGTCTAATCCTTTTTCTCGTGCCTTTTCGGCAATTTCATAGAGTCGCTTTAGTTCGTTTTCAATAGAATTTGCATATTGTTGATGTTCTTTGCTCATCTTGGCGCCCAAAAAGCTCGCCCAGTAACTGCAATTACAGGAGTGTATTTTGGGTTTTCTGACACGAATAAGGTAAAAGCGCAAACAATCCGGATGTCGCTATTGTGTTTGTAAACAGTAACTTGCTTATTTTATATGTCCTCTGCACAGTACTGTTGTTGACCATAAATATTGAAAAAGCAGCTGTTGTCTAAACTATTCCATTTTCTCGAACAGTTGTCACAAGTTCTTTAAACTTACTTCTAGCGCCTGTTTCCTCGATAATGTTTCCTGTAACCACTATGTCAGCGCCTGCCATAACGGCAGTTTTAGCTTGTTCACTACTGCGAATTCCACCGCCAACGATCAAAGGAATGTTTATGGCGTGTTTTACAGTTTTTATCATAGTTGACGGAACTGGTAGACTTGCTCCAGATCCAGCTTCTAAATAGACAAATCGCATTCCAAAATATTGCGCTGCCAACGCATGCACTGCAGCAAGCTCAGGTTTCGTATAAGGAATTGGAACAGCTCTTCCTACAATTCCAGCGGTGCCACCTTCTCCTACTATAATATAGCCAAGCGGCAGAGCTTCCAAACCATATTTTTTGACCATGGGAGCCCCTAAAACTTGAGCGCCAATAATAAAGTAGGGATCAACCGAGTTTAGAAGCGACATAAACCAGATTGCATCAGCGTATTTGCTAATCCCAGTAACGTTGTTTGGAAACAAAATTACAGGAATCCTTACCTTGCGCTTTATCGCCTTTATAATGCTGTTCAGACGGGTTGTAGAGATGGAAGTAGAGCCGCCTACCATAATGGCTGTGGTTTTGTATGCTTCTACCTTATTAGCTAAACAAGAAGCTGAAGAAGCTGTAATTTTTTCTGGGTCAATAAGGGTAAGGTGGATTGCACCGTCTTCTCGAATACGTTTAAGAAGATATTTTTCTACAGTGCCAACCATATAAACCCCTTTACTCTGCTGCCGCTGCAGCTTTTGAAGCTTTCCTATCATGGTAGTATTTGTCGGTGAATCTACAGTAAACATCAATATCCTTGTAGGGATGTTTAAAAGGCAATTCGTCAGCCAGACCACAATCGCCACAGTGTACCACGGCTTTTCCCTCTTCGTTTACAAATTCAACTTGTATAGCTTTTTTTCCACACCGAGGACAGAGAAAGACTTGTGGCAAACGTTTCTTTGGTATACGAACGACTTTCCTCCGTCTTCTCCCCATGTCTTCAATCCTCTATTCTTTGATATTTAAATTATTATTCCTTAAATACTTACCCAAAAGAGCCTTAGAGTGTCTGGGTAAATGCACTCATAATTCTCTAGGCATCACCAAATCTGCAATGTCTACACTATGACCGAAAATTCGGTAAATCGAAGACGCTGCTGTCAAAATTAGAGGCACAACCTCTTTGGGTTGCTTCTTCGTTACTAATTCAATGTCGTGGAACATGTTCTCCATCTTCTTCCTCTCATCCCGCACTTCTTCGGCTAAAACAACATCATGCCCAAAGAACGCATTCAATGCCTTCTCTTGGGCCTCAAAGATAATAGAATGAAAGTTTCCTATTAGTTGCGAAACTTCTCCAGTAATCTTCAAATTTTTTAATGCTAAGGCTTTATAAGCGATTTCTACGGCTCTATCTCCTATTGTTTCAACTAGACTTGCACACAAGCGATAGTCGAGACAATCAATGGAGCGAATTAGCAATTTCTCGCCTAAGCTTGGACTTTGAATTACAGTACGCAAGGTTCGTACTAGAAGGAAATAGAATCTATTGGCTTCAATGTCACGGGCAACTACGTTCTTGGCTAAATGTATGTCGCCTTCTAGAAAGGCACTCACAGCGTCTCGATGCATGCTAGCAGCGATGTTGTACTCGCGCTTCAAAATCTTCTCAGGCGAAGACGCGGCTGGTTCCAACAAGCACTCCAAAACAATACGAGCATAATCTTCCTCCACAATCTCCAAACCGACAAGACGGTCAGAAGTTTGTTTGACCTGTGCTCTCTCCTCTGGCGAAATATGGTCTTTAGCTTCAACGCGAATCACGTCGTAACCAAGCAAATACTTGCCTACAATTTCCCTATCTAAGTAGGGAGTTGGCTTTATCACAACGCTTAAAGGTTTACGTTCTGCATCATATTGAGGGTCGAGGCACAAACGTCCATTAATAGACTCAGAAACTGCTAAGGCCTTTCCTTTGTGAAGCCCAAAGCGTTCCGCCCAATCCTTCGGTAAAGAAACGAAAAAAGTACCACTGTTGGTACGCTGAACCTTACGAAGTTCCATGAGACTGCCTCAAACCGTTCATTAGAAGTCTAAAACAAGCAAGCAATATATAAATATAGGTGGCAAAAAATGGAAGCTGGAAAGGAAGTTATAACAGGTATAGACTTGGCAGCGTTGGAAAAAAACCCAACCGAGTGGACGTATTGGAAAGACAAACAAGTTTCCACATGCCACATATATAAAGATGAAGAAATAATAAATTCAACAATCAACTGCCAACCACGTATTGTTGCAGTAGATGCACCTTTAACAATGCCCAAAACAGGCACTACACGTAAAGCAGATAGAGAAATGTTGAGAAATGGTTACCCCGTCTTTCCACCACTTATGTGTGGAATGAAAACTCTTACTAAACGTGCCGTTTCTCTAGCGCATATACTAAGAACTAGCAGACTAAGTGTTATTGAAGTTCACCCCTCATCAACAAGAAAGGCCCTTGGCATGCCGACGAAAGACTGGCAAAAGATTCAAACTATACTAAAACAAATAGGCTTAAAGGGAGATGTGGAGAAACGCACGCTGACACTTCATGAAATTGATGCTGTAACTGCTGCCTTAACAGCCTATCTCTGCTTACAAGAGAGAACCAGAAGCGTAGGTGATGGTAAAGAAGGCTACATCGTGGTCCCTGAAAGAGAGAATTGGAGACAACTAAAAAATGAGCGAACATAAAAAAGTGCAGCAAGCAGTTTCCCTCTCGCTTACAGCCGGCTATCACCTTGACAAAGAGGCCTTCAACCTTCTCCATACGATATCAAAAGCGGAAGATCCTATAAAACTCATGGAAGTAATTCTAAAGAAGCTAGAAACATGTACCGAAAAACCACTTTTTATAAGCAAAAATCTTCTTGAAGAAACAGCAAAAGAAACCTTTCCAGAAACGAAAGAAACCAAACCACTTACTGTTCCCTCTCTGCAAAAACCTTCTCTGGCAACAGGAAAAGTTAAGAAAACTTTCCATTCACGCGCAAAAGACATAAAAAAAGACATAAAAGTGTTAGAAGATCCAACCGACAAAATCTGTTCAACGGGTTCAATTGAAGAATACTTGGAATACTTTCAGGATCGATTTAAACGAATAAGAAGGCTGTTGCGGCAGCGAATGGATTCTAGAGACGCTGTATCGATAAAAGATACGTTTCGAGCGGCTTCTCATTCAAAGATCAAGATAATTTGCATTGTTACAGAAAGACGCGAATCAAAATATGGAATTTTTTTAAAGATTGAGGACTTGGAGTCCAGTGCTACAGCACTTATTCCTCAGAATGCGCCTCAGGAACTTTTAGAGAAAGCGAAATCGCTGCTACCCGACCAAGTTGTATGCCTCAATCTATTGAAAGGTCGAAAAAGCCTGTTAATTGTCAAAGAACTTTTTTTTCCAGATATCCCTCGAAAAAAGCCACGCAAAGCCAAAGAGGCTGTCCATGTGGCACTAATATCTGATCTCCACGTAGGAAGCAAAGAGTTTATGCGGGAAGAATTCAACCATTTTGTATTGTGGCTTAACGGAAAATATGGGAGTGAAAACTTAAGAGAAGTTGCTAGCCTTGTCAAATACGTTATCATCGCTGGTGACATAGTGGATGGTATAGGTATTTATCCAAACCAAATAATGGACCTTACGATACGCGATGTCTTCAAACAATATAAGGTAGCAGCAAAATTCATTGAACAAATTCCTGACTACATAGAGTTAATAATAATTCCTGGAAACCACGATGCCTCAAGAAAAGCATTGCCGCAACCTGCCCTCCTAAAAGAGTATGCAGAGCCGCTTTACGAGGCGCGGAACATGATATCATTGGGTAATCCCGCAACGGTAAGTATTCATGGTATAGAATTTCTCATATATCATGGGCGAAGCCTAGATGACGTCTTGGCAACAGCAGCCGACATGGATTTTCACTCGCCAGAAAGAGCTATGCGCTTGTTATTGCAAGGCCGACATTTGGCGCCTACGTACGGCCAACGCACTTCAATAGCGCCGGAGAAGACGGATTTCCTTGTGATAGAACGTGTTCCAGATGTTTTCCATACAGGCCACGTACACGTTATGAAATACGAGTCTTATAGAGGAACCCTTATGGTTAATTCGGGTGCTTGGCAAAAGCAAACTAGTTATCAGCGTAACTTAGGTTTAGAGCCTACACCAGGCATAATCCCCATTATGGACCTTCACAAATTTGCTGTTCTGCCCATCGACTTCAACGCCTAGTTTTTACCTAGTTTCAATTTCAAACAGTTCGGTGTGAAGTTAGTTAGCTGTCCCAAGTGCCCATTGTTTGCGTATACTTCTTTAAACGGTGTACGCGGTATTGCAAGGCTAATCTTTTTTGTACGACCGTAGCGACCTCTACTTACAACTCTTGCATTTAGCAACCCAATCGCATCAAGCTCATTTATAAGCCCACTTACTCGCCTTTGTGTCAACGGTGAAGTTCCGATCTCTTTACACAATTCAGTGTAGACCTCATATATGTCCCCTGTAATAGCAGAGTAAATGTTGGCTTTTCCAAGGAGATATACACTGTAGAGAACGAACTTTGAGTGGGGTGTTAAATTTGTTAGGGCGTCAATTATTCTATCATGCTCGATTCGCTTTTCAGCCTCTCTAACGTTATCTTCGGTGATTATATTTGCATTCTCCCTCTCAGCCACCTCACCCGCTACACGCAATAAGTCGAGCGCACGTCTTGCGTCTCCATGTTCTGCAGCAGCCAAAGCCGCGCATAAGCTTACAGCACCCCTATGCAATACACCTTCATAAAATGCCAACTCAGCTCGCTCCCACAAAATATCTTGAAGCTCAGAGGCATCATAAGGGTTAAACACCACCTCCTCTTCGCTTAAGGAGCTTAAAACACGTGGCTCTAACAACTCTTTAAAACGAAGATCATTTGAAATTCCGACAATGGAGACTTTGCTCTCACTAAGAGATTCGTTTACCCTAGTTAACTCATATAAGAGTACGTCGCCTCTAGCTCTAATTAACTCATCAAGCTCATCCAAGACAACAATAAATGAAAGCTTTCGTTTTTCCAATCCTTTTTTAAAGCGATCAAAAACTTCGCCAACCGCGAGGCCTGTAAAGGGCACTGAGATATCTAAAGCATCACACAAACTTGTAAAAACCCTATATTCTGTTCCCGCCAAGCGACAATTCACATATGCTATTTTAACTGGTACACCAAATTCTGCTGCTTTTTGCGCTAAGCGATTTAACACATATTTCATAACAGCGGTCTTTCCAGTTCCTGTTTTCCCATAAATAAAAATATTTGAACATCTCTCTGTTTTCAAAAGCGGAGCAACTACCATCCCCAAGTATTTTATTTGGTCTTCGCGGTGAGGCAGTTTTTCTGGGATGTAGTCATGGCGAAGTACATCTCTATCTCTAAAAAAGTGGGTGCTACTTAAAAAGCGTTCAAAAACAGTATCAAGTATGTCTATTTCCTTTTCCATATTGATCTTCTCCCTTCAGCAAACGCACTTGCAGAGCCTTGGTTTCAACTGGAAAAGATAAACACTCTCCTACAAAAAAACAAAGAGTTACTATACAACTAAAAAACAGAAGGTGTAATGTTGAGGTATGTGTTTAAAGAGATGAAGGGATGCCAACCTTTTTCAAAAATAGCCCTGCGCACACACCCCTCGATTTCTTATAGAAACTCTATGATTTTTAAGAAAATGAAGTGTTTCTTTTTAAAAAGAAAATACTCTAATAGTTAAGAATAAAAAACTCATTTTATTATTAATGCTACAAACATTTAGAGCAAACCACTATCTTCTTTTTAAACATTATACTTAAAATATTAGTTAACAATATTGATTTGTTACTAGGTTTTGCAGTGGAAACACAGGGGTTGGTGAAGATGTACGCCGCTGACATTTTGTGAGACGTTTGTAAAGTTTAATTTATCGTGGAACTTTTTGCGAAGTTTTTTGGCTTTTTTTCAGTGTTTTTGTCCTTTTCACAGTGAATAGAGGACCCCTTCATTTCCTTTGGAAATATGGAACTTAATATGGCTTTATCAGTGTTTCTTTGAGGAAATAGTTTGTGAACACTGTTAAACCAAAATACTTAAAGAATAAGGTCCTTATCGCTATACATCGCCCCTTTTTTGTTATTTTTTCGGGTCGGTTTGTCATAATAGCTAATAACTTGTGAAGTGTAGAGTGTTTAAGCTTCTGTTATGGTGCATATTATGCCTGCTAAGAAAATACGCGTGGAAGTTTTTGATGAGGAGGGCAATCGTTACACTGTTGCTTTTGAAGGCAAAGTTACTAGGAAAAAGGCTTTGTGTTTACTTGACATTGTTGAGCTGCTTGGCGGCGTACATGACAAACAAGAATTAAACCGTAGTATATTTAATACTTCAAAATTTGACAAGACCAAATCTGTTGTTGAAAAGCGGCTTCCTCTTACGTGGTTTTCTTCTAAGGAGGTTCTCGTGATGTATGAGCAAGAATTTAATGAACCTATATCTCTCAGCACAATCTCTACATATTTGGCAAGAATGACTGACCGCGGGGTTCTTATGAGAAGAGGACCAGCTAATAACAGGAAATATCGAATAACGACAGAATTGGCGCAAAACGCTTTAAGAAATAAAGAAGATAAATAAGCAAAATTGTTGCAAAAAGATTTACGCCACATTTGCAATCTTAAACTCTAAATAATGCAGGAGCGTAGCGGATGAACAAAGAACTACAAGCAGATTTTAACGAGATGATAGAAACATTGAGAAATTACGTTGAAAAAGGGTGCATAGTTGATTTTAAAGAAGTAAAGGATGAACCATCCATAGCCGTCAAACCAACTCCAGCTAAGATTGCTTCTCTGACAAAGATGAAGAATTGCGACGTACATTTCTTCGCGGTGGACTGCTCAACTAGAACATTAAAGAGGGCAAACAACTGGGGTGTATACGTTTTTAGAGTAGCATCTGCCACTGTTAGAAACCGAAACGTGGACTGGAGCTTCAAAGAGAGAGTTCAAACAATTAGAGGAGTTTCCTTTATACGTCGCAAAATTCTGCAAGAAATACGACTTCAACTAGAGAGCGAGATGGCCCTAGAATTACTCCATAAAGCAAACGAAAACGACTACATACTTTTAGACGGTGCAAGTTACTTTGGCGGTGAAAGAAAATTTAACGCAATGCTTTACGAAGAATGCCAGAAAAAGAGAATAAAACTACTTGCCATAAGCAAGCAATCTTCTGTGCTCCATGACGACAAAGGCCATGATCTTATCGCTGCGACTTACATGGTTGCGCCTCAAGGGTGTTGGGTCTACTACCCAGTTAGAAAAGCTGACATTCACGGTCACCTTTACGGCGACGTATCTATTGTTAAGTTGTGTAAAGACAGTCCACGAGCCTTTCGATGTGACATAATGAGCTATTTAACCAGTCAGGACATACCATCGCTGCTCTCGCCTCTTTCTACAATTTCTGAAGATCCTCGCTGTTTAGGTTATCCCGTGGTGCTGTGGCTGGCGCACGATTTCTCAGGTGTTGCTGAGGCTAAACTACTTCAATATCACGTTCAAGTTGAAGAGGAGCTGGCGAGCGCTGGGCTTCTTGATGTACTTCGCCAAGAGGAACTTGCCTGCAATTTCACGGATGAGCTTCATGGGGCAAAGTATGCTTTTAATTGGGAGTGGATTGAACGTGTTTAGTCAGTTAGGTTCAATATGTGAGGTAAAGGGCGATAAGATATCCTTTTTCCTAAACAAAAATACTAATCTCTCCTTTGGGCAGATAGTTCGCGTAGACTCGGGTGAAAGTAGTTTTTATGCCAGAGTTGTGAATGCTCAAAGCAGGTCTACTTTAGATGCTGGTGAGCAACTTCGTGAAGCAGAAGGAAAAGAAACATTTGGCCCGTACTCCTGCTACAAGAACATCGAAGCCATTCTTTTTCTTGAAAGAAAAGTTGGAAAAATTAGGTCCCCTACTTTCAATCCTAACTACATGGACAAAGTATACCCAACAACCACAGAAGACTCTAAAGTGCTAAAACTTGCCGGAGAACTGGAAATAGGGCATCTACGTTCTGGAGAACAGTCACTTGGCTCTGTGGGCATAAACATCAACGCCATACCACGGATGATGGGCATGTTCGGCATGACAGGCTCTGGAAAAACTAACACTGAACTACTAATAAACGCACAATTAATCGACAACAGTCCAAAAACGGCAGGATTAATTTTTGACTTCGCTGGGCAACTGCTAGAAGGAAAGGAACTGAGCAACAAGGGCTTGTGCAATCACCCGCTTTTTCACAGCAAAGTACGTTTTTACAGCACGAAAGAGGAAAAACTACGCGTTGGGCTTCGAACACTGCGGCCTTGGAAACTGCGTAATCTATATTCCGACATTACTCCACATCAATATCGCTTTGCTGAGAGACTATATACGCAGCTTGGAGAAGAATGGATTGAAAAAGCATGTGAAGAATACGAACTGAATGGGCGACCTGGTGTAGCTAAAATAGCAAGTGCGCATAGGGAAACGATCGACGCTTTAATGCGAAAGCTCCTGTCTTTAGACCCACGGCTTTTTCCTCCTTCTAAGCATAGCTTTATTGATGATGCTATTGAAAACATAAATCAAGGGAATACATGTCTTATCGATATTTCCGGAATTATTGCTGAGGAACAACACCGTGTAGTTTGTTTGGCAGCGTCAGGCGTGGCAAACCATTACAAACGCATGTGGGAAGAAAAATATGAAGAATGGCAAAGACTACCTACCTTATTGATAACGCTTGAAGAAGCCCACGAGTTTCTAGACCCAAGCAAAGAAAGGACAATTTTCTCTGATATAGCCTTGACGTATCGAAAGTATCGTGTAGGATTAAACGCGGTGACACCGCGGCCTTCTCGAATTAATCCTGACGTGTTTGCAGAGCTTTGGACTAAAGTAATAATGAAAACCGAGTTAAAGGCTGACAGAGACTATCTTACTAGAAATACGCCATACCTCGAATACAGCGATACAGAAGTGAAAATGCTTGACATAGGTGAAACATTATTGATATCTGAGCCTAAAATTCGTTTTGCTGTTCCAGTAAAAGTGACACATTACCCTGAGTATTTGGATACCCGAGGAAAGGCGGACTACAACCTGCCACCCTCTAAAACTCTTGACGTAATGGACGAAAATCTGAAACGTTTACGAAATGCAGGTGAAAAACTGAGCACCAATTAGCTTTTTTGCTCTGGTTTCTTCAGAATTTTGCGCATCTCTTCCTTTATGCGATAGGTAAAAGGAATCTTGTTTGCGCTGCGCTCTAAATAACCCTCTTCGTAAAGTTTTTTCATCAAACGCGCAGTGTGTTCCCTGCTTAGTTTTATTTGCTCCTTTATTTTTGGCGCTGTCTGTTTGCCTTCAGCAGCGAGAAACTCAAGAACTGTAAGCTCAGTTTCAGTTAACGGTGCCAGTGCTTTTTCTCGTTTTATTGGAATGGCAGACTCGATTTTTGTTTCAGACACCTTTGGACGGGATATTTGTTTCTCCATGTCAGTAATCTTTTTGAACAAAGTATCTTTCATCGACTTATCTTCAATAAGTTCTTTCTCCAAGTTATCAATTCTGGCTAAAGCTTTTTGCAAAGTAGAAAAGGATTCCACTTTTTTTGCAAGTGCATTAATCTCTTTTTCTTGGCCCTCCAATTTTTCAGCAAAAGGTTTACTGTGACTAGACATCGCATCAATTTTGCGTGCCGAAATCTCAACTTGTTCTTCCTGTCTTTGCAGCTGTCTATTAAAACTTACAATAATGTCGTCCACAATATTCTTAGCTTCTGCATACTTTCTATGAGCTTCAACTATCCGTTTACCATATAAAATTGCAGCAACCAAAGTGAATACTGACATAACACCCATAAGGAAAACAGTCTCAAACATTTACTCCCACCAACTGTGATTTTAACGTGATTAGAAGTGACATGTATGATGTCACATCTAAAATCACAGTATTGAGAAAAGATTACTTAAAACTTATGGTAGAAACATGATCAATGTGACGTCACAAATCACGATGCTAGAAAACCCTCAAATAGCATTTACAGAAAGATTATTAGAAAATCCAGAAAGTCTATATTTTAGTCCTCTAAATCGAAATAAAGGCTTTTTAGTGTCTTTTTAAAAAGCATTTTTAGACTCTGGATCTATTGAAAAAGTCGTTGCGATCTACGTGACGTGTGATATCACGATTTAGATGAAGTCCATGTTTTTGATAGTTGATCAAGCATAGTTTCAAGTTCTTCACGTAGATTATTTATGAGCTGTAATTGTTCTTTTGCTCCTCTAGGGGTATTTAGAAGATCTCTATATGCTGTTGTATATGCTTTTAATTTATTTGCAGCTTCTAAATAGGGTGTGAGACTTGTGTCTTCAAAGATTCCTAAGTATCCTAGAAGTAGGATAGTGTATATTGAATGTACAATGTTTTTTTTAGCTTGTTTTAGTGTCCTGTTGAAGGATCCACGGCTTATTGCTGCCTTTGTTTGCCTTAATTTAGCCTTTTCGTCGTATTTTAGCGGTTTTGAGGCTATATTCTCAGCTAAAATGTCTATGAGTAGTGTTTCAAGCTGTATTTTGGTCAAATTGCTGTTTTTTATAATTATTTTTACAAAAGAGTCTTCCATTGAGCGCTTTAGCCAGTTTTGAATATTTTTTTTGAAGGACAAGACCGATCACAAGATTTCTGTGCTTACTGGATACATTTTTGTATACAAGCTGAATATAGTTTTTGTGTTGAAAGAACTCTGCTATAAACATTTTTTTAGTTTACAAAAGTAAACGTTTTATGCTAGAAAAATTAAAAGAAGACGAGGAAAAACGCTTGCAAACGCGTAATAAAAGAGCGGGAAGATTAAGCGATATTAAACCCTCTGGTATTCGTCGTCTCTTCATGTTAACTCAGCATATGCCAGACGTCATAAGTCTTGGTTTAGGAGAGCCGGACTTTACACCTCCAGAGCACGCTTTGGAGGCGGCTAAAAAGGCAATGGCCGAAGGAAAAACTCACTATACTCCTTCAAATGGGATTTCAGAATTGCGTGAAGCTTTAGCGAAGAAATTTTCGCGTAGATACGGTCTTTTTTACAACCCGGAAAATGAAATCTTGGTTACCGCGGGTGCAACAGAAGCCGTTTCTCTTGCTTTATTATCTTTTGTGAATCCCGGCGATGAGGTGTTGGTGCCGGATCCTGGTTTTGTGTGTTATATGCCTTCAGTGTTGATTGCTGGAGGGACTCCTGTTTCAATGCCGATGCTTGAAAATGATGGCTTTAAGCCAGATGCAGATACTGTGATGTCACTTATCACAAAGAAGTCACGTGTGATTATTGTTAATTCGCCTCACAATCCTACTGGTTCCGTTTTGACCTATGATGAGTTGGCGGAATTGGCGAAACTTGCGATTGAGAACGATCTGATTGTAGTTTCTGACGAGGTTTATGAAAAAATTATTTACGATAATACAAAACACTATTGCTTGGCAACATTCCCAGATATGCGTGAGCGAACAATTGTTGTAAATTCCTTCTCTAAAACATACGCAATGACCGGGTTCCGTATTGGTTACGCGTTAGGACCCGAGGATTTAATTTCATCCATGTTACTGACGCATCAATTTACAGTAGCGTGTGTCGGTGGACCAGCACAATATGCTGCTGCAGCGGCTTTGGAAGGTCCGCAAGAATTTGTATCGAAAATGGTTTCTGAATTTGATAAGCGACGTAGGCTTATCTATAAACGTTTAAGGGAGATTGAATGGTTTAGTTGTTCCCTCCCGAAGGGTGCGTTCTATGCGTTTCCAAATATTAAGACATTTAAAGCAGCCTCCGCTGATTTTTCTGAGTTTCTTTTGAAAGAGGCCAAAGTTGCCGTAACACCCGGTTCTTCTTTTGGCGGATATGGCGAAGGCTTTTTGCGGCTATCCTATGCTACATCTTATGAAAAAATTAATGAGGCTTTAGATAGGGTTGAGAAAGCTGTTAAAAAATTTAAGACATCATAGATCAAGTTATGTGTGAACGTGAAACTTTTTGATGCTTTTTATTTCAATACATGTATCTATTCAACATCACGCTGACATCACATACTTGTGATTCCGTGTGATTTCTTGTGACATCACAATTTTTTAGAAAACTCTTGTAACGAGGCATATAGTTCTGGTCTCAAATCACGAAGAGTTGGCACAAAGGCTTCTACTGGTTTTAGGTCTTCGTAGTCTATGTTTCCGAATGAAATGTCTTCTTCATCATATTTTGATTGGGTGACTATGTGACCGTTTGGGCCTATTAGACGGCTCCCTCCCCAAAACTGTAGGCCATTTTCTATGCCAACAAGGTTTACGTATGCTAGAAAACACGTGTTTTCTATTGCTCTTGCCACTGTGAGGGTTTCGAAGAACTCTTTTCTTACGGCGGGGGAGGCTGAAATGCATATTATAAATTTTGCTCCCTGTAACCGCAGCGCACGTGTTGTTTCTGGAAAGAATATGTCGTAGCATATGATTATACCTAGTTTCCCAATGTTCGTTTCGAAGATTGGTGTTTTGTATCCTAATCTGAAATATCTTTTTTCTTCGAAGACGCTGTGAGTTGGCAGATGCATTTTTCTGTATTTGCCGATGTAGCCTTCTGGACCTATTAGGACGGCGGTGTTGTAGAGTATTGCCTTTCCTTTTTCGCTGTGCTCTGGCATCCCATAGATTATGTAGAGCTTCTCCTTTTTAGCTATCTTTTCAATTTTTTCCGTAGAGAGACCTGGTATTTCTTCGGCTAGTTCATATGTTAGGTCGCGGGTAGTGTAGCCTGTAAGGGACATTTCTGGGAAGATTATTATGTTGGCTTTTTGTTTTTTGACTTGTTTGATGTGTTTTGCCATTTTGTCGATGTTGTATTTTTTGTTTCCGATTTTGCATGGGAACTGTGCGAGGGCTATCTTGAATTTTTCTTTCAATGTTATTGCTCCTATTTGAGTTCTGTTGTACGGGCGAGTCTGAAGTCGGTGTTTATTGTTCGATATTCGAGCTTGGTTGTTAGTGGCATTTGTCTTTTGTGTTCTGTTTGTAGCCATCTTGTTTTAATTGTTGCGATGGTTTTAGTTGGTAGTTGAAGCTGTTTTGCTATTGTTTGGGAGGACATTAAGTGTTCTAAGCCGTAGAGGATGAGGTCAAGAATTTCGTATTTCAAACCTATTTCCTCTTCTGCTATTTGACTGGACCAGAGGGCGGGGGTTGATGGTCTTTTAGCTATGGAAGGTGGTATGTCTAGGTGGAGAGCGAGTTGGCGAACTTGAGTTTTGTAGAGGTCCATGATGGGGACGATGTCTGCGGCCGCGTCTCCCCATTTAGTGTAGTAGCCTATCATAGTTTCGCTTTTGTCGCTGCTGCCCGCTACGATGCGGTTTTGGTGGTTGGCATAGTAGTACCAGATGAGCATGCGGGTTCGGGCTTTTAGGTTGCCTCGGCTGAGTTTGTCTTTTGGGTTGTAGTTTGGGATGTTTTTGTAGAGGGAGCTTAGGGTTTGGGTGAGGTCGATTGTTTTTAGTTGGAACTTAAATTTTTTGGCGAGGAGTGTTACATGTTTGTGGTCGGTTTTGTTGTAGGTTTCTTTTTCGGGCATGTACAAGCCTAAAACTTTGTTTTCTCCTATGGCTTTTGTGGCTAAGGCGGCTGTGGTGGCGCTGTCTACTCCTCCCGAGATTCCTAGAACTATTCCCTTTGCTTTGGTTTTGTTTACGTAGTCTTTGATGAAACGTGTGATTTTTTGCTGAGTTGCTTCTGGGTCGATTTGAAGCAGTTTTTTTGTTAGCTTCACGTTGGATTCCTCTGTTGTTTGTTTGTTGTTGGTTGCTTTTATCTTTAAGTGGTGGTAGTGTGTGTTCTCTGCGCAGTAACTGGACCGTTCTATTAGGCTTCTAATGTGAGTTGGTGGTGTGAGGCAAAATGCTTTTAGACACTTGTTAGTCTTTGACTTTGTTGGTGCCGGGGTGGCAGAGTGGTAATGCGCCGGCCTCGAGATCCATGATGTTTGGGGGTGGGCCAGTTAGCCGGTGGGTCTTGTGCCCTCAGGGGTTCAAATCCCTTCCCCGGCGTTCATCTTATTATGCCTCGGTACAAAATTCTACCATTAACTGAAGCCTTTTAAGATACAGTAAAATTATGAGAAGGAAAGACGGTTTGGTCAAGCAATGGCAAAAATATCTGACGGTGGCCACTCGTTAACTCTATTCTTTAACCCCCTTTGGAAAGCTCTTGGGCGTTATTTGGCAAGTAAATGCGAAAAATGTGGACAAGAACGTTTGCTATCAGTCTTTGATGCTTACTCGGGAAGTTGGCACTTTGCTTGTGGACGTTGCTTATTGACATCAACGGCCTTGGCGCCCTTGATTCGTCTGTTGTTTTTTAGCTTTGGAGTTAACAACAGCACAATAAAGAGACTAACAAAAGACATGCTCATCCGTAAATGCTTGCTCAGTGTAGTGAAGGGAATTGCTAATTTCGGAATAAATATCCGCAACCAACCAGTGCTCCAGCAACTATTGTATGGAACTTCACCAACCGATGCAACCTCAACTGCCTCCACTGCCACCAAGACTCTTCATCCGCATCTTCTCAATTGGAACTCACAACATCTCAAGCTTTCAAGGTAATAGAAAGCATGAGTGACGCGGGGGGGTAGCCATACTGACCTTTTCAGGAGGTAAACCACTTCTACGCAAGGATATTTTCGACGTAATTGAAATCATATGCAACAGCTCATCTTTAAGGAACGCTTATATAAATCCCAAAAGTTAGCATCAGACAACACGATTATGGAGAATTATAAAGCTTGTACGATGAATATGAATCTCACTCAAATCGCCTTTCGCTTATGACAGTGATTGTAATAGCTGTCATAGTGGTCGCTAGTATCGTTGGAAACATCTACACCTACCAACTGTTTTCAAGCAGTGTCAAAAACTTAGAAAACAAAGTTGCTACTCTTCAAACCCAAATCTCTGCTTTGACAGAGGCTCTAGGAAGCTACAACCAAACCAGCATAGGTAACATTTCGCTTTCTGAACTCTACGACAACATCAAAGACTCTGTCGTCTTGATTCATGGTTATGTAACCCAAACGGTTGGGGTCAGTCAATATATATCTGAAGTGTCTGGCTCCGGCTTCGTCTACTACTATAACTATACGAGCAGTATGGTCATTATTACGAACTTCCACGTGATTCAAGACGCTAAAAACCTCACAGTTACTTTCAGAAATGGTAATTCATACTCAGCCACTGTATTAGGCTCAGACCCTTACGTGGATCTTGCTGTTCTCTCGGTTGACGCCCCACAAGAAAATTTTAACCCCTTACCAATAATTAGCTCTTCGCTTCTCAAAGTGGGCGATTTAGTGATAGCCCTTGGGAACCCTTATGGCTTAACAGGCACCATGACCACTGGCATCGTCAGCCAGCTTGGAAGAGCAATACCGGAACCAATGACAGGTGGCTACTCCATCGCTGACGTCATACAGTTTAGCGCCCCAATCAATCCAGGAAATTCAGGTGGTCCGTTGCTGAATTCAAAAGGACAAGTCGTAGGTGTCACCTTTGCTGTAGTAACAGAGTCTCAAGGGGTGGGCTTCGCAATACCCTCAGACACTGTACTCCGCGAAATTGCTTGGCTAGTGAAAGGTGAAAGTTATCCGCATCCTTGGATTGGAGTAATGGGAATGGATATGACTTTTGAAATAGCACAAGTAATGAAAACTAACACCACTTACGGATGGTTGATAGTAAATGTAAATAGTAGCAGCCCTGCTGAAGAGGCTGGCTTAAGAGGCGCAACCCATCAAGTTGAGATCTATGGCCAAACAATACCGATTGGAGGAGACATAATCCTTGCTATCAATGACACAAAGATAATAAGCGGTGACGACATTTCAAGCTACCTTGAAGAACACACTGCACCTGACCAAACCATCAATATAATTGTGGGAAGAGAAGGCTCTAAAATAACCATTTCTTTGACTCTTGGAACTCGACCATCATCAAGCTGAAAATTGTAGAAAGACGTTGTTCCCAATTCAGTTGTTTATTATAAGCTTCATGACTTGGTGATAGCCTTTTTTCACGCCAAAAAAGCTTTTTCATGTATGCATCTGACTTTATACCCGTGTTTTCCTTATAGGTTTCCGTTTCAGCTCAGTTCCACAAATTTCACAATGCTTAGACCGATAGTCTGCTGGGTATTTGTGGTGGCATGCAGGACAGTAAAGTGTCCAGCGGAAACGATAGCGTATACCAAAAGTCATTAACGGCGCAAATTCGATACCCATCTGGTTGGCTACGTTTTGTATTGAATAGTCGTCTGTGACTATTTGAGGATTGCAACCCACGTCTTTTAGTTCTAATGCCAATGCCAAAATCTGCTGATCTGCCTCCGATAGGAAGAGCAAGTCACCAGCGGTTTTTGATGACGTCTTAACCTTTTTAACATAATCTGCTCTGGGCGTTTTCACCTTCAACCTTCCATTTTCAACGGCAGCATCAAACCGAGTCCAAGGCAACGAATTAGAAATAAGCTCATGCTTAACTTCGGGTACTGAATACTGAATGTCTTGGATTGAAAGAGGTTCAAATCCAGCAATAAACGCTGAAGCATCCAAGACAATTATTTTCCGTTTGTCAATTTTTGTCAGCATCGTCCTCCCTTCGGATACAACAACCTACTTTTGAGCCGTCGATAAAATTCTCTTTTGAAACGAATAAACGAAGTCACATTATCTGACTTTGCAACCGTCACGTGGGGCTTCTGCTTTTTAACAAGCTTCCGATAGTATCCATCAACCACAACCACCACGTTACGAGGTCTCTCCACCTCCACCGTAAGTGTAGAGTTTTCGGAGAAAACAATCGGTGGGAACGGTGTCAGTGGACATACAGATGTAATTACGAAAACGCCAGTTTCAGGGTCTAAAACAGGTCCACCTGCCGCTATGGAATATCCTGTTGAACCAGTCGGCGACGCAACCAAAACACCATCTGCTCGACAATCCAAAATCCGAACACCGTCTTTCCAAAGGTTTGCATATAACAGCTTGACCGGAGCGTCTGCTGAGATAAAAATCTCGTTCAACGCGTCTGGCAACGCTTCACCTTCGACAGAGGCTGTCAGTTTCTTGCAGCGTTCAAGAGTAAACTTTCCGTCAAGGCTCCTATCCACTGCTTGCAATGCGTCTTTTGGAGATACTTCAGCTAGAAAGCCTCTTTCACCCATGTTGATGGCAAGTATTGGAGGTTCGGGTTTTGGTATGTGAATACATGTTCTTAGTATGGTTCCGTCGCCACCGATGGTTATGATTAAGTCTGGTCTCCATTGTTCGAGGGGCACAGCCACGTTCACTTTGTCAATGTGCGTTGCGATTTCAGGATCCACAACTATACTTAGCCCTCTTTCTTCCAGATGATTAAGCAGTTCCTTAGCTAGGTCTAACGCTTTTTTCCTGTCGTTTCGCGCCGTTATACCTACACTTTTGAATACCGTCATATTATCGCATCTAAAGTCTTTGCAGTAACCTTAATAAAATAATTTAACTATTCTAGTACTAATAGTAAAGAGAGAGTCCAGCACACGCGTGTATTCAGGTTTGTCTCCCTCCCATTTCAGGGTCGTCTGTTGAAAATTTATGTAACAGTATTATTATACAAAGCTAAATGTGTCATTAGATATTATGGGTAGTGTTCTCCGTATGGGATGGCTAGAACTGCAAAATCTTCAGGACCTATTTTGTTACTGCAACCAACATCACAGTTAGGATTCCAATCACCTGCAAGTCCTGATTGCGCGCGCGTGAAGAACTTCAATATTTGAGAGTCACAGATATACTCAAATCCTTAAAGCTTATCCAGGTGTTCTGATGTGAAAGACGAGAAGATGAAAGTGAAGGCTATTCTCTTCGACCTAGATGGAACGATTTTTGACATTACTGAAAGGGACGCTTTTGCACGCTACAAGGCTCTAAACGAGCTTAGCCATAATGTTTCTTTAGATGAAGTTAAGCAGAGCTACCGCGTTGGCATAGGACGACTAGGCCCCGTTAAAGAGCTTGGAATAAAATTCACAGAAAAAGAGGAAGAAGAATACATCAAAGCAAGTTTTACTCATTTTACAGAGAGAGAAGCTGTGAATTTGACGAAAATCCACAATGGGACATATAATGTACTCTCTACTCTCTCCAAGAGATTTAGACTAGTTATTGTAACTTCTAGAGACGCTCTTTCATCCACGGAACAGGAATTGGAATACTTCAAGATAAGGAAATTCTTTCAGTTGATTGTGACTAGAGAGGTTGCCGCAGAATATCATGGAGTCAAAAAGATTCCGCTGCTACCTTTTCAGGAGCAAAGAAAGAAGTTATATGAATGCGCAATTGGCTTGATGAAGATAGATCCGGGAGACATGTTATGTGTAGGTGATTCGGTTGGAGAGTTAGAGCCGGCAAAAAAGTTGGGGATCAAGACCGCAGGAGTCTTAACTGGATTCAGCAGTAAAGAAGATATGGAAAAAGCCTTAATCTCAACAATTCAAGACATCACTCATCTTATCAAGATTCTGGACTGTTAAAAAAATAGTCTTTCCTAAATAGAAAAGTGGGGGGTTACGGGCGATATGGGCGCGCAGTGTAACCAAACTAAAAGGAAGTAGCGCTCAATAATTATGCGCGCGCAAGGTTTGAGTGTCCAGTTCTATTAACTAATCGAGGTTTCTTCCACAAGTCATAAAAATACTCCATTATGCTCATACGAACATGTGGAAAGTGAAACAGCACAATGAGTGATGAGACTGATCTAAAAAAACTTAGACATGCAAGATTTGGGCTTTCTCCTATACTCGTAATTGTTATGACGCTATTCATAGATGCAACAGGATTTGGAATAATAATTCCTCTTCTGCCATTCTATTCACAGACTTTCCGAGCAGGATCCGCTGCTCTGGGTATTTTAGTTGCTTCATTCTCATTAATGCAATTCATTTTTTCTCCCATATTAGGAAGAATATCGGACAATATGGGAAGGAAACCAGTTCTTATAATATCCATCTTGACCTCAGTAGTTAGTTTTCTCCTCTTTGCACTTGCTAACTCTTTCTTCATGCTCCTTCTATCTAGGATCGTTGCTGGATTGGCTACTGAGACTGCAATAGCTCAAGCTTACATCGCAGATATCACAAGTAAGAAGGAAAGAGCATCTGGGATAGGTAAGGCAGGTGCTGCTCATGGAGCAGGGTTTATAATAGGACCTGCAATAGGAGGTTTCCTGAGTGTCTATGGGTTTTCGGCACCTGGATTCGCTGCTGTCTTTTTGACCTTGGTCAACCTTCTGTTTGTTTTGTTCTTCCTCCCAGAATCACTTAAGAAAGAAAGTTCCGAGCTTCTATTGTTGCCTAGATCCACCAGTAGCTTTTTCCATAGACTACTAGCTGCTTTCACAAAACCCTTGATCGGAGCTGTTTTGATGATTTTCTTCATCGTTTTCCTATCCTTCTCGGCAATACCTGTAATAGTGCCTCTTCTTGGTGTGGCTTTTTTCGGATTTGGGTCCGTCGAGATGTCGTATTTCTTTATATATATTGGTGCTGTCCAAATAATATTGCAGGGTGTCGCAATTGGGAGGTTGACTAAGAAGTTTGGTGAAGAAAAGCTTATAGCATTCGGTCCCTTGCTGATGATGGTAGGAATATTTCTGATGCCTTTGGTTCAAAACATTGCAATATTTATACTTTCATTAACGATGATAGCTTCTGGTAGCGGGATAATGCGAACGGTTGTGCCTAGCTTCATTTCAAAAATTACTGCTGCAAATGAGCAAGGAGGTACTTTGGGAGTGGCAAATTCAGTAGCAAGTATCGCAACCGTTCCAGGTCCTATAATCGGAGGTTCTCTCTTTGAGTTTGCTGGACTATCCACTCCCTTCTTCACAAGTGCAGCCATGTTGATAGTCGCATTTGGGATTGGATGCAGAGTCTTTCATACTTGTATACGGGGACTAAAACGATAATTTATTAACACATTAATTCACTAGAATTTTCTTCCATAAGATCTTATAATGCGCTCGCTCTATCTTGAACAAAAGCTTTATAACTCAACGACGCAAAATCGCTTCAAAGTGATTATAATGGTACGCGAGATGAAAGGTTCATACAAGGCTTTTGTGAGGGTGAGCACATATCCTGGGCGCGATGAAGAAGTCGTGGATCATCTATTGAAATTCAAGGAAGTACTTGAGGTTCACTTCATAAGCGGTGATTATGATTTGCTCGCTGTTGTGGAAGTTAGCCTACATGGAAAGTCAATTTTCACTAGCATTCAAGAAATCACTCAATTTATAATTCAGAAAATCAGAAAAATAGATGGCATCCGATTAACCAACACTCTGTTGCCTTTACGTTCGCTCACAAAGTAAGATTACTCACAGTTCGGTGTAGGTGCAAGGAGAAAAAAGAAGTCTACTCTAACGCCTTAAAAGTTGCCTTATCATAGATTCGTTTCCAAAGTTATCATACTAGACAAAACATCATTTCTGGTTAGTGATTTCTGATAATTCACAGCATGGATAATTCCATGTAGTATCAAGTTTTTTTGGATGCTCTTGATTGTTCAGTTGCTCTTTCTAGTCATGATATAATCTACATTTTTTTGTGAATGCTGTTTCTGCGGAGTCATAACACTCAAACTTAAATTTTGAATATTTGCTATCAACTCAATCTTTCAAATTCTGGTTAACATTAGCATCAGATCTGCTAACATATTTTGGTATGAAATCGCCGCCTATCTCTACATACCCAAGCACATATACCCCTGGAGTTGCAGTTATAGCACTTTCAATTGTCTCTGTGTTAAGTGAGAACGCGCGTGCTTTATCGCCGCCAACTCAAAAAAGAGTAATACATGCGCTAGATATTAAGAAATCAAGGACTAAGAAGGAGGCGAAGTAGATGATAGAAGTGAACAAAACTTACGAGTTCTTGCCGGGCATAGACCAACAAGTCTACGGCAAAAAAGCCAAGAAGTGGAAGGAAATGATGCTGCGAGTGCCTGGACGCGCGCGCGCAAGTAACGACTGGAAACAGATATCAGCTTCCGAGTTTTTTCGGGTTATCTCCAGCAATTCCGATGTCATATGAAGCTATCGAAAAATATTTAGTGTTCCAGAAATGATTATTATGCTTATTCTTGGAGTTATGACGTACGCAAGGGATACTCGCGAAACTAATTGGTATGTACATGCGCAAGCGACAGAATCGTTATAAGCCACAATTTCTCACACAGAAACTGTCTAAATTGTCTGTATATCTCATCGAAACTAATTTCCTAAGAACAGTGAGAATCCGGAACATTTTCAAAGAAAGCCCACTGGTCAAAACCTTCTTCTTCAACGACAAGCTCTGCGCTCAAAGCAAGCCAGGTCAGTTTATTATGATTTGGCTTCCAGGTTTTGACGAAGTTCCCATGAGTATCTCCTCAACACGTCCTGACGGTTTAACATCAGCAACAGTAGCTAATGTTGGTGAAGCCACGATGCTTTTGCATCAAAAGGAGAGAGGTGATATTGTTGGTGTTCGAGGTCCCTTTGGCAACAGTTTCAAACCAATTAAGGGTAACGTTCTACTCATTGGAGGCGGAACTGGAATTGCTCCCTTAGTTTTTCTTGCAGAGAAGCTGGCTGAATTGAGGACTGAGGCGACTTTTCTGTTAGGGGCAAAAACAAAGGAAGAATTGCTTTACTTGTCCAAGATAGATAGTGTGCTTTCGAAGACTAGAGGCAGAATAATTGCATCCACCGAGGATGGGAGTTATGGGTACAAAGGCGTTGTAACTGAACTGGCAGAAGAAACCTTAGTTAAGCACAGGTTTGATATGATTTACGCTTGTGGAAAAGAGCCTATGCTTTTCGAAATTTTAAAGCTATCCGAGAAACATAAAACGCATTTGCAGGTAAGTTTGGAAAGACTTATGCGTTGTGCTATAGGCTTGTGCGGCAGTTGCACCATAGGTAAATATCGCGTATGCGTTGATGGTCCGGTCTTTACGAATAAGCAACTCCAAGAAGTTAAAAGCGAGTTTGGACTCTTCAAAAGAGACTTTGACGGCAGAAAAATACATGTTTAGGGTTCAGGTTTGACTCATGAAAGTAACAGCAGTCGCCCACCCCATTCAAGGATTGATTAAATATCACGGTCTGAAGCACCGTAAGCAACGAATTCCCTTTCACGATAGCATTTCTGTATGCGTCGACGCTTTATGCACCAAAACAACAGTAGAAGTCGACAGTTCTCTTAAGGAAAACATCATCGTAGTCGATGGAAAACCTTTTACTGGTCGCGATACGGAAAGGGTTGAAATCATTTTATACAAGTTGAAAAAGTTAGCAAACTATCCGGGATTTTTTAAGGTAGTTTCTCGAAACAGTGTCAAGACCGGAAAGGGATTAGGCTTTTCAGCGTCTGGGTTTACAGCTCTAGGAGTGGCAGCGAGCAAGACATTAAGTTTGAATCTTGACTATATTTCGCTTTCAGAAATTGTAAGGTTGGGTGCTGGTTCAGCCACAAGAAGTCTTGCTGGAGGCTTTGCTTTGTGGTACGCAAATAAGGATGGTTATTCTTATGCTGAACAGCTGGTTTTTCCAGACAACATGGACTTCACAATGATTATTGCACCTATACATTCAGAAACAAAAACAGACGAAGCCCACGCTGAAGTTGTTAGCTCCCCCCTCTTTCAAACAAGACTCCGAAACACAGATCATATGATAGAGTTAATGAAATCAGCTATAATGAAAGGCGACACTGCCACAATTGGTCAGCTTGCCGAAGAAGACACGCTTAATCTTCATGCAGTTACTATGACTGGCAAATCGCATTTGGTTCTTTGGGAGCCAGATACAATTCGATTAATACGTGAAGTGAACAAGCTGCGAAACAGTGGCATAGAATGTTGGTATTCTATGGATACTGGACCATCAGTTTTTGTTAACACGTTCCAAAAAAACTCTTATGCTGTAGTCGAAAGGATGCGTGAGATTGGATTTTCAGATGTGATTATCAGCGGAATCGGGGATAAGCCAAAGCTGACTAGTACACATCTTTTCTGAAAGAGTGGTTCAAAAAAGTTATATGTGTGAACGGGTTTTTCTGTGGTTGGCGGGATGTGTTAATGAAAGGTGACCGTCAAATTCAAGGCCGATTCTAAACACTTGCTTACTGCAGATTACCGCCCGCTTGAGCTTGAACGAGAAGTTCGGAAATTCTGGGAAAAAAACCATCTAGCTAAGAAACTAGAGCAGTTTAGGTTGAAAACTAACAGAGGCGTTTTAGGCTATGTGGAGGGCCCCCCAACTCTAAACGGATATCCCCACGTAGGTCACGTTTGGGGACGGGTGATGAAAGATTTACGTTATCGCTGGAAATCAATGCAAGGCTTTTACGTTCCCTTCTGGACGGGTTGGGACTGCCAAGGATTGCCAGTTGAGTTGGAAGTAGAACGCCAATTAGGTGTAAAAAACAAGAAAGATTTGCTGGAGCGAGTGGGAGAAGAACGTTTCGTAGCTGAGTGTAAGAAGACCATAATGAAGTATTATGATGCTTGGCATAGCGCTGATGTCAAAGTAGGAGTGTTCATAAATGACACAAAAGCCTACTGGACATACTTGGACGAGTATATAGAACGAGAATGGAAATACCTCAAACGTGCTTGGGACCAAGAATTGCTTGGTGAAGGCTACTATGTTGTAGCCTATTGTCCCCACTGCCAAACATCGCTAAGCAATGCCGAAGTGGGTTTGGGCTACGAAGAAGTTGATGATCCTTCGCTTTATTTTAAGTTCAAAATTTTGAAGGCAAAAAATGAATATTTCTTAATCTGGACTACGATGCCCTTCACGTTAGTTACAGACTTGATGTTAGCTGTGCATCCTGATGCAGAATACGTCAAAGTCAAGGTAGAAGACGAAATTTGGATTATGGTGAGACAACGTGTAGAACCGACTATGCAAGAACTTGGAGTTCGAGATTACACGGTTATGGACACTGTTTTGGGAAAAAAGCTGGAAGGATTGAAATATGAGTATCCATTCTTAGACAGTGTATCAAAACAGCGAGAACTTGATAAACACCCTCTTGTGCACACTGTTGTGTGTGAAGACTTTGTGGATATAACGACCGCTACAGGTGTTGTTCATCTGGCGCCTGGAAATGGTGAAGAGGATTTTGTTGCTGCGCAAAAACGCAAGGTTCCTATTTATGCCCCCTTTGACAACGAAGTTAAATTCACCAAAGATGCAGGTATGTTCGTTGGTTTGTTTGCAAGAGACGCAGATGACGTGGTTGTTGAGGAGCTACGGAAAAGAAGCTTACTAGCATCAGTGAAGCGAGTACGCCATGAATATCCGACCTGCTGGCGTTCTCATCACAAACTCGTATGGTTTGCTAGAAGAGAGTACTACCTTTGGACAAACAAAATAAATGATAGAATAGTAAAAGCAGCAGAGAAAGTCAAATACTACTATGACCCTCCGAAAAACCGCTTCTTGGCGTTTCTCCGCGAAGGCAAACCATGGTGTTTCTCAAGAGAAAGAGTTTGGGGTACCCCTCTTCCAGTTTGGAAATGCATGAAATGTGAACATAAAGTTCTAGTATCAAGCAAAAAGGAGCTGTTCGAGAAAGCCTTAAAGCCTCCTAAAGGACATTTCGAGCTTCATAAACCATGGATAGACCGTATCGTATTAAAATGTGAAAGATGCGGTGACAAAATGTGTCGTGAACCTTTCGTATTAGATACTTGGCATAACAGTGGCGCTGCACCCTACGCAAGATTTACCGATGAAGAGTTTGAACGATACGTGCCAGTTGACTTCCTCGTAGAAGCCATAGATCAAACACGAGGATGGGCAAACACATTACTGCTCGAACATGTCATATTAACTGAAAAAGCAGAATCACCATACAAAGCATTCCTGTTTTATGGACATACCTTAGATGAAAAAGGACGCAAAATGAGTAAAAGCCTCGGCAACTTCGTCGACGCCAATGAAGTGCTGGACAAATACCCCGCTGATCTCTTCCGTTTCTACATGCTTTGGAAATGTTCTCCAATTGACTCTATGAACTTCGACGTGAAGGAACTCAGCAAACGACCTTATCAAGTTCTCAGCACTATCTATCATCTCTATCGCTTCTTCATACAGAACGCAAAATACGATCGTTTCGATCCGCAGAAACATACACTAGAATGGGCAAAAGCAAACAAAACCCTAAACCCACCAGACCACTGGTTGCTTTCAAAACTGCAAACTGCCATAAAAAGCGTTACTGAGAGGTTTGAAACCTGCGAATTCAACTTCGCTCTCTCAGATTTAGAAGAGTTTGTCGTTAATTTTCTAAGTCGCCAGTATGTTCCCATGGTAAGACATGAACTTTGGAGCGACGACCAAAAAACCCGAAACCGCAGACTAACAGTATACGCTACACTCTGGCAAATACTCAAAACCTTAAACTTACTCTTTAATCCTATCACGCCTTTTTTATGCGAGACCATGTACCAACAAGTTCACAGAACACTAGACAAAACATCGCTAGAATCGGTAAACTTTGAGAAATGGCCAACTCCTGACGAAAAACTATCAGATTCGGAGCTGGAGCGAGACTTTGACATACTTCTCAAATATGTTTCCTTAACATACTCCGCACGACAGACAACTAACCTAAAGCGCCGATGGCCACTTAAGAAAGTAGTGTTGGCTGGACCAAAAAATGCAAAAAACGCTGTGAAAAAGCTTGAAGACTTGTTTCTTGAGCTTGCAAACGTAAAGACAGTTGAATACATCGATACGCTGACAGAAATAAATCCTGAAATACGCAAGAAAGGAAGCTTAGCCTCAGAAAATAACTTACACGCATTGATAGATACTCACCGGGACAACAGATTACAGGGAGAAGGTTTGATGCGTGACCTATCTCGACGAGTTCAAGCACTGCGGAAAGAATTGGGGTTAACGCCGACTGAAGTCTTAGAGGCTGTTTACTTGGCAGAACTGGACACTGAAAGCACAAAACTGTTAAAGCCTCATCTTAGAACTATGGCAGAGCTTGTTCGCACAAAAAAGGTGTACTTGCAGAAACTCAGAAGTGAGCTTGAAGCAGAATGGCACGAATACAAGTTAGACAACAAAAAAGTGTGCATAGCTATACCCTAAAAATCGCTTTTCTTTGAACCTTATATAATCTTTAAGTGAAGAAAACCCTAATATCTTAACGAGGAAGCTGTATGTTGTTTGTAACGCTTCTGTCTCCGAAAGGCAAAGGCGTCAATGCAGTGAAACATCTTAAAACACTTAAAGCACCAAAAGGCGTAACTATACGAGAAGTCTTTTTCACTTTCGGTCGATACGACGGCATCATTATATTTGAAGCTGCTAATGAGACTTCAGCAATGAAATTTGTCATGCAAACAGGTTTTAGCACCGACTATACAATGGAAACACTAGTCGCCGTTCCAACTAACAAAATCTAAGCCCCCTTTTTTCATCTTCTAGAAGATGAATAAACAAAGAGCAAATATCACAACCAACGAGGCAGCAATCAGTTTTCTAGAAAGAGAAAGCTTTGAAACATCATCCAGAGGCCCTGGATGCCTATACATAGAAAGAAAGAGAACAAAAGCCAACATTAGCAACTGTCCTGTAAATAGAAGTATTAAAATTGAGATTAAAGTGAAAACAGTGCGAACAGAGTCGTTGCTAAGAATGCTTCTTAAGGTGTGGCCTCCATCAAGCATTCCCGTGGGCAGCAAATTAAGCAACGTAATGAACATTCCTATCCAACCCGCAAAAGCCACAGGATGCAAATAAACAACATAACTACCTGGTCCCGGAGTCTTTACTATAATATTCATAAGAAGCATAAACAGCGGTGATATGGGAAGCCCTCCAGACAGAGGCTCAGTCATTGGCTCTACGCGAGACATAGCAAGGCCAATAGCCGAAACAAGAACTGTTACGATAAATCCAGCAATCGGCCCACTAGCACCTACATCAAACAAAGCATCTCTATTGGGCGCGGTTTCTTTCTGTACAATAACCGCACCAAAAGTCCCAATCCCTAATAAAAACCCAGGCAATGGGGGCGGTCCTGGAATGAAGTAGGGCATTGTTGCCTCCATCTTATGATGATTTGCAGCGAATTTGTGGCCCATTTCATGAACGCCCAATATTCCCAATAATGCCAACGTGAAGCTAGCCGCTCCTATCCATGGATTGCCAAGGTCAAGAGAAAGAACATATCCAGTGATGAAGACTGTAACAATGGTTAATAAAAGGAGCATTACGTTGATTATGGGGCGGCTTGGTTTTGTTTTCGGTTTCGGCGCGACCTTCAACACGTTTCTTCCATTTTTCTCTCTCAGCACAGGAGTGAAGCCTATATTGGCCAAGCTTCTGACTAGTCTAGTGAAGGCTTGCTTCGATTCTAGCTTTAATCTCACGTAAAATGTTGGGACACCATGCTCTATCAGAGCCTCTTCTACATCAAACTCTGCAGAAACCAGGGGTTGAATTTGGTCAAACTGAGAAACAAGGGTAGAATCTTTTGGTGGTTCTGGAGGAAGAGTGGGTGGTTCGGTCATCGGTGTCGACTACTCAATGCTTTTTTGAAGTATTAGAATGTTATGAAATTTAAGTATTGGTTTTTTTATGGTGGCATTCGTGTTCAGAATTGGAACCGCTAAAAAATATTAATGCGCACATTGCAAGCGCGATCTCCTTTTTTTGTCTTGAAATATTTGCTATTTTCTCTTTTTTGCCTTGAGTTCTGTTGTGGCAACTCTTGAAAGCCAATAGTCATCAAGCTTCTCTTTGGCCAAGGTCAAAATGTCGATGAGGTTTTGTAAGTCGGTGCATGGCATTGAGAATTTAACATTTGAGTGGCCAGTATAGGGCTTTCGGTTAATGAGAATTCGGATGTTTTTATAATTGACGAGGGATATTTCGAGTTGACCATGAATGGCGCTGGCTTCACCACCCACTAAACCGCGGGCTAATGGAATAGTCCTTGACTTTCCCATTGGAAAAGCTTCCTCTATATAGGATTTGGCAACAACGATTTATTAAATCTTACGATGTAATTATCACTCTTCTATATCTCCCTATGATTGGAAGCATATCCCTTAGTTCCCTGCGATATTTAACAATAGTTGATATCTTTTGAGTTATTGCATATCCACTGCACTGCGCGTATTATTTATTGGTCTTTAGCTTTCGTTAGAGTCGTGTTGACTTGAATGCTTTTTGACAGGGAGCTAAACTATTAAGGTTGTGCTACGTTTCTAACTTTGGGAAGACCTTAAAATGAATTTAAAAATGTTAATTGTGGGTTCGTTTTTTACGAATTGCTATGTTGTTTGGTGCAACAAGACTAAAGAAGCGATAATAATTGATCCTGGTTTTGATCGTCAAAGTGAGGCTGAAAAGGTTTTAAACGTTTTAAAAGGGATGGAGTTGAAGGTTAAGTTCGTTGTTGATACACACGGGCATCCTGACCATACGTGTGGCAATGGTGTTGTGAAGGCCGCAACCGGTGCGTCTATTTTGATTCATGAATTGGATGCGAGCATGTTAGGTGAGGGGGGAAAGAATTTAACGGTGTTGTTTGGCTTTCGCGTTGTCTCATCTATTGCTGATGGCTTTTTGAAGGATAGTGATGTTGTTAGGTTTGGGGAGGTTGTTTTACGGATTTTGCATACACCGGGGCATAGCCCGGGGAGCATTTCGCTTGTCGGAGAGGGTTGTGTTTTTACGGGTGATACGTTGTTTGCGGGTTCGATTGGTCGTGTGGATTTGCCTGGGGGTTCTGGGGAGAATATTTTGCGGTCTTTACGGGAGAGGTTGGCTGTTTTGCCTGATACATTTGTTGTTTATCCTGGTCATGGGTCTGAGTCTACGATTGGGGAGGAGAAGCGGAGTAATCCATTTTTGCAGAGGGGTTTTGATGTTTCGCTTTTGCGGTGAGTGTGTGTTCTCTGCGTAGAGAGTAGATAATCCTATTAGGAGCCAAATATGAATGGTTGCCACAAGAGCTTAACGAATTTGTGCAAAGCTCTTATGTTGGTAAGAATTTTTGTTGTGGATTTTCTCTTAACACTTGTCTTAGTTGTTGTATGGTCAAGCCGGTAACTGCATCTCCATAGGTTTCACATTTAACCCGGCGATCAATATCCTCTAAGTTACGGACTACGATTTCAGCTTGGTTGTTGGATGGCAAATTCACATAAATATGAAAAGACTGCCTTTTCTCACCTTTTTCTGTAATTGTTTGAACTTCATTTTTTGTTATGATATAGTTGTTTTTCTGAAGTGCTGAAACAATGTTTTGCGGATTTTGTGCATAAACGACAATGTCAATGTCACTGTTGCGGTTGGCAGTCCCCCGCCACACGCTTCCAACCAAGATCGGGCTAAAATCTTCAAGAACTTCCATTATTCGAATAGCCTTGCGTCTCATTTGTATAAGTCTCTCCAGCCTTGTTTCTCCTTCTCTTTCTCCAGCGATCCGGTCAAGCTCTACTGCTACTTCAGCATTGCTTGGAAGAACATGAACGCCCAAAGTTTTAGCAGCACGAAACTTAGCCTGTTTATACTCCTTTTCTTGCCCAGTGTAAAGTAGCTCAGCAGCTTCTTGTGCAATTCGTCTCCGATGATCTGCACGATAGTTGTGGCTCACTATGTTTCCCATGTTATGAATAGAAGCCTGCTTATGCTGCTACAGCAACTGTTTCGGCAGGTTGTAAGGTAAGCTTGGATTTCCTTATACCTATATGACGCATAGGTGCAACTTTCTTAGCCTCATTGTAAATGTCCGAAGCTATCTTACCAAGCACCATCTCTTGTGCAAACTGGTCGAATGTAAGAACAGCAGCTCTCTCGCCCACAATCCGCCTCATAACACTTCTTATAGCTACTTCTTGAGACGTCTTCACACGATTTAAAGTAAAAGCGCTCACTGTAACTCTAAGCTGATAATTGTCCTTTGTTGTAGCATTAAGAATTACGTCAATAAGGGTAGTCCTCCGGCGAACCAAACTGCGCAGATAGTCTCGACTATATTCATGCCCTTTAAACACCGTTTTAGCTGTTTTGCCATTCACATCAGTAATTTGAAAATACATTTTGAGGTATTGGTGAGCAAAGTCGTTAGTAATATCATAAAGCGTTGCGTCGAGGACTCTGGCAATAAGATTTTTTGAGTCATCCGCAGGTACAGCGCCAAGTTCAACGTTACCGAAGTAGCTTGGCGTCACGATTGTGTACCATGCTTTGTTGCGCCATTTGTCACGAACACGTTTTCTGCGTTTAGACACGTTTTAGCCCTCGTTGCGTCTGGAAGATTCAGCATCCCAGTATTAAAAGATTTAGTGTAAACCCAGCTTTTCCAAACCGTCCATATACTTAGTTAACACTTTGGGAACAAAAACAGAACCATCTTTTTGTTGGCATTGTTCCAGTATAGCTAGCATCGTTCTGCTCGTTGCTATGGCTGTGTTATTTATTGTGTGAACGAAGCTTTCAGGTGCTTGTCCTTCTTTCTCTCGGTAACGGATGTTTAGACGTCGAGCTTGGTAGTTTGTGCAGTTCGAGTTTGAGCCGACTTCTCTATAAACACCATCAGCCATCCAAACGTTGATGTCATACTTCTTTGCTGCCACAGTTCCAATATCACCAGCGCAAGAATTCACTACTTTATAATGCAGCCCTAGTGTTTGATACAGTTCCTCAGCGTTCTGTTGAAGTTCTTCGTGGAAATCCCATGACTCCTCAGGAAGACAGAAGACAAACTGCTCCACCTTGCTAAACTGGTGCATCCTGAACAAGCCCTTAGTATATTTGCCATGGGCACCTACCTCCTTTCTAAAACAGGAACTCACACCAACCAATTTGATTGGCAAATCGTCTTTAAGCAGAACCTCGTCCATAAACATAGCTGCCAAAGGATGCTCGGCTGTAGCAATTAAGTACAAGTCTTCGTCTTCAACCTTGTACATGACATTTTCAAAATCCGCCAAGTCCGTAACGCCTTCATAGGGTATTCGCCTCAGCATGAAAGGAGGCCCGATAAGCTGATATCCTTTCTCAAGCATAAAGTCGATGGCAAACCGCTGCAAGGCCAAGTCTAGTAACACTAGATCACCTTTGAGATAGAAGAAGCCGTGACCTGTAACTTTAGCGCCTCTTTCGTCATCAATTAAACCTAAACTCCGCGCGATTTCTAGATGATTTTTTGGTTTGAAATCGAATTTTGGAGCCTTGCCCCACACTTTGATCTCTATGTTGTCATTTTCGTCTTTTCCAACAGGCACGGACTCGTGAAGAAGGTTGGGCAACCTCATTAGAATATAGTTGACGTCCTGTTTATGTTTCTCCACTTGCCGCTCTAAAGCAACAATTTCGGCATCTATCTTGCGACCTTTCATAATTTGCTTCTCTATTTCTTTTCCAGCTTTTTTCAAAGCAGCTATCTCATTCGTAGTTTTTCGCCTATCATGTCTAAGCTGATTAGCCTTTGTCAAGAGCCGACGCCACTCATAGTCGTGGTTGATTAAATCATCTAGCATTTGTAGCTTCCCGGCATCGCCTCGCTTTTCCAGATTCTTTTTCACAATTTCAGGGGATTCTCGAATTAGCTTAATATCCAGCAAAGTTATCCAACGTTCCTACATGAATTTAGCTATTTAGCTTTATGTAGTTGCTTTTCGCAACTAAATAATTTTTTTACTTGCGCTTCTTTACTTAAGATTCCGATAATTGAAGTTATACTAGTGTTAATAGAGAAAACCATAATACGTTTAAAATCAAACGTATTAGAAAGCAGGGTCCATCTTGGGAAAAATCTCTAGAAACTTAATGCTCTTTCTACTTTTGATCTGCATCGCCGCTTCATTGACAATCGTGGGGGAGCTCAGCGGAGAGTTTGGACAAATCAGGCAACTGTCATCAGGACCCAAAAACGTTCTAAAAATAGCCAAAGGCGAATTCGTTTCCTTAAACAACACCGTCCTTTTCGGATTCGACGTTGACAGCATAGGCGACATTCTCAGAGTAAGGTTAGCAACGAATCAAACTTTTAGTTGGCACGAACTCATCGAAAGCGGAAAAAGAATTTTCAGGAGCGAGAGCTTCACGTTGGACGCAACAGTATGCTCATTTGAAATTGATGTGAATGTCAAGTTCTACGACAAACAAACACTGCAAATCATCGACAACACTGAGCCAAAGAGGTAGTACTAAAGTCAAACTACGACTTTTGTGCCTTAACAGCGTCAAAGGTTTTTTCTGCCACCGAGATACAAGTCAACAAATCGTCTAAAGTAGCTATAAACGTCCCCAACGACTTTTCACAAAGCACTATAGCCAGTAAATGACAATTGCTCCTTGCAGTTTCAACCTTCAAGCCTATAGGCACTTCGACGTTGTCTGGCGAAACTGCTTTAACAACTGCTTCCGCCTCCCGTACAGTCTCATAAACAAAGAAAAGCTCAGCTTCCAACCTCAATTTGCTCCCTCCATTTCTTAACCAACTCATCTACCAACTTAACAAAGGCATCCACATCTTCTATTCGAACTTGAGCCCCTGCAGCAATATCGTGCCCACCACCCTTACCTTCAAACTTTTCTGCAGCTACACGCATAATTTCACCCAAGTCTAACCCTTTACTCGTCAGCATATCCAAGGTTCTAGCCGAGACTTTTACAATCTCTTCATCGGCAACAGCGTAAGCAATAATAGGCTTCTCAGGCTTTGGCAAACTCGTTGAAAGAATAGAGGAAAGAGTGCCAATCACCTTCTCGTTTATGAAGCCTTCACCACGAATCACATATATACTTTCCAACTCTTCAACACGTTCAGGCTTTTCCATCAACCAACTCAAATACTGGGTAATAGTCCGCCTATAGTCTCTTAGAACCGCTTCAGCCTGCTCCAAAGCAGAGCCTCGATCACCCATACAAATAGCAACACCTAAACTGGCTTTTTCCATACGGCCAGTACCATTCAACAAAACCGAGAACTCCCGAGCATCCCTTAAAGGAGTCCAAGGCTCTTCATTAACAAGCGTATAAATCGAACCCACCAAATTAAGCACATCACTTGGGTAACCTCTGGAAATCAGATGATCAGAAAGCGCGGAGCACAACTGCCGTTTCTCCTCTTCAGAAAGATCTCTCAACGCTCGCCACTTGTCCCCATGTTTCGGATTTATACCCAAGCTAACCAGAAAGGCGAGGCTCTTATCCTCCTCGCCACTGATGCCTGGAAGAAAAGGGCTTGTAGTGTAGGATAGGGCTTTGTGTATGGGTCGCGTTTCTCTGCCAAAAAACATGAGATCTTTCTCAACCTTCAAACAGCCAGCGGCTACAGCGTCAGCCACAATCTTCTCGTTTAGCCCTCCCAAAGCCCTCTGCTCATACTTGTCTTGCAAGTCACCTAATGCGCCCACTACTGCTATGCCAGCTAAGTCTCTATTTGCATCATCTAACGCTTTTGCTGTAAAGTAAGCCACACCTGCGCCGCTAATGTCTTTGGAGCCGTCGATTCCGTGAAGGTGCGGGTTGACTTGAAGTATATTACCAGTAGAATCGCCTATTGGTTGGTGGTGGTCTAAGATAACTATTCGATTATCGGAAAGGTGTTCACTTAAAACGTTGAGATAGCCACTGCCCAGATCTGTCAAGATTGTAAGCGCAGGTTTGTCAGAAGTTATGTCAGCAACGATTTTCTCGTCTATCCACTGTTGAATTCTTATGCGGAAGTTGGCGCCAAGCCTCAACAACGCTTTCCCAATGATGCCAGCTGCTGCTAAACCGTCGGCGTCTAGATGAGAAACCACGTGGATAAAACCGCTTTCTTGAACGTATTTGGAAATGAGTTTTGCGGCTTCAGAAGCATAAATTGTAAAAGTTTTTGTGGCGCTTTCTCCTATCGCCATGTTCACCCCAAAGTTTAGACGATAGAAGCAGCTCTTGGTGCATATTTCCAGTCAGGTGGTAAAACGTCTTTTCGTTTATAATATTTGGATAGCTTGTGAATCTTAGCTTCTATGACTTGTAACGATCTTTTATTAGCTAAATCCATCTTGTTTCTCTCAAGGTGGTTGGAGAGCCGCGAAGCTTTTCGCAGCAACATTTCAAGGTCTTCTGGAATAGATGACGCCATATCTGCTTCTTTCAAAATTTGGGTAATACTTTTTCCCGTAATAGGTTTCGTTAGTGGAATGCCGTGTTGATCTCGCAATATTGTGCCTATCCTGCTAGCAGAATGTCCCTCTCTCGCCAACTTGATGACTAACGCTTCCACTTCTTCAGACTCGTATTTACACCATGAAGGGGGTCGTTTACTTACCGGACGTATCGAATGCGATCTTCCTTTTTCTTGCTTCGGCAATAGTCTTGTCCTCCGAAAGCTCTTTTAACCACACATCGCGGATATTTAAAACTTCTGAGATCTAAAAACTTACTGTGTACCATTCCGCAAATTTGCGAAAGGCTAAGGCACGATGCGAACACTGATTCTTCTCTCCAACAGTCATTTCGGCAAAAGTTTTCAACGAGTTTAAGGGTTTGAAAATAGGATCAAAGCCGAATCCTCTGCTGCCAAGTTTTCCTTCAACAATTTCTCCTTTAACCTTGCCGCTAAAACACAATGGCTCATCCATGTTAGGGTCTAGAAAGGCAACGATTGACTTGAAATACGCGTTTCTGTTAGTTATGTTTTCCATCAGATTCAGGACACCATCATTACCAATTGTTCGGTAAACATACGAAGAATACGGACCAGGAAAGTTCTTTAACGCTTCAATGAACAAACCTGCGTCTTCAACCACAATAGGTAGGTTGCATTTTTTAACCGCATCTACAGCGCTTGCTTTTGCAACATTTTCTACACTATCATCTTGAATTTCAACTGCGCCAATTTTTTTCAGCATTGCCGTCGCTATTTTGCATTCACTTAAAACTCGTCGGACTTCGTTGTACTTGTGAATGTTGCTTGTTACGAGAAACGCAACTCTGCCTTTCGGAAAATCAAACATAAAAATCAACAACATTCTTGAGATCAGATACGGAAAGAGTTATGCCCCAAACACTCTTGGTCAATCTTCTATTTTCCTCCTTTCAGAAATGTATCGGCCTCGCCTTTCAATCTCACTTATCTTACCTAATACTTTTTTTGCCATTTTGCCCCCAACCACCTTAGCGTAGCCTTCTAAAACAGCATTGAAACATTCTTCAGCATAGCGAAAGTGAGTGCTTTGAAATGCACGTTTCATAAGATGAAGATCAACTCCTCTTAATTCAAGCTCAACAGTTTTTTCTCCAAGTCCAAAGTCAATAAAAATCATCTTACCGCTGGGAGTTAATATCATGTTAGAAGTCGTTAGGTCACCATGAATAATATCGTTGTAGTGAAGACATCCGATAAATTCTCCGATGTGTTTGCATAAACGTTGGCGCTCTTCAGAAGAAAGGTCGTTTAAAATTTGTTTAACCTGTTTTCCTTCAACAAACTCCATAACTATGTTCGAATCAGCCAAATCCACCATAAAAATTGTGGGAGTTGGAACACCAGCTTCCTTTGCATAGTGAAGAAGTTGAGACTCATGAAGGGTTCGATAAGTGCGTATTTCTTCGTCTATATCAGGAAGCCTATATTTCTTGGGAAGCCTCCGCTTCATAACCACTTTCCGACCTTGCCAATCCTCGAGAAAAAGACTTGCTTCTGCGCCCTTCTTAATTAGCATGCTACTCTTTCACCCATGGCGTATTTACGTCTTCAAGTCTCCACTTCAATCGGACAAAACTCATTTCAACAGGCGTAACGATACCGTGTTTGTAGGCTAGAATGCCTGTCCAAGCAATCATGGCGCCGTTATCTAAGGCATATTGTTTTGGAACCACACAAAAACGGCTGTCATGTTCTTCAGCTATAGCTTTTAACATGGCTTGCAATCGCTTGTTTGCTGCCACCCCTCCGGTTAAAAGAACCTCTCTCTTTTCGGTGTGTGCTAGGGCACGTTCAGTAACTTCGGTAAGCATAGAGAATGCAACTTCCTGCAAACTATAACACAAGTCTTCAAGTCTGTATTTTCCACTCTTAAGAAGCCTAACCGCTGCTGTAAGAAGCCCGCTAAAAGACAAATCCATACCCTTAACGCTGTAAGGCAAGTCAGCCAGCTTTTTTCCTTCGCCTGCGAGTTTCTCTACCTTGGCACCGAACGACATTCCCTCACATTGGCGAATCCCAGCCTCCCTTGCAAAAACATCTAAACAGTTGCCCACAGCTATGTCTAAAGTTTCTCCAAAAACACGGTAACGTCCGGCATCAAACGCAGAAACTATTGTGTTTCCTCCAGAAACGTACAAGGTAACTGGGTCCCAAGCCCCTGTCGAAAGTTTGCCTATTTCTATGTGGGCTACGCAGTGATTAACACCAACCAAAGGAACGCTAAGATAAGATGCTAAAGCTCGAGCAACAGTTGCTCCCGTGCGAAGACATGGACCCAAGCCAGGGCCTTGTGAAAAAGCAACGATAGTAACATCTCTGGGTTTTATACCAGCCTCTTGAAAAGCCATAGAAATAACTTTTCCGGCAACCTTTGCATGATGTCTTGCCGCTTCTCGTGGGTGGATGCCGCCCGTTTCTGGCGTGAAAGCATCAATCACGTTTGCTATAACTTTTCCTTTAAAGTTTAGTATTCCGACACTGAAGTCGTCTGCTGTTGCTTCTATGCCTAGACAGAATGTCTGCGTTGAATCGTATCTTTGCAATTCGCTAGGACACCCACAAAGGCAATATATAGTCGTTAAATTAAACACTTCTTAGCATAGTTTAGTGGTGCTGGAGTTTTACATACATCTTTTTATTTCTAAACAACGTTATTTATATTGAAAGCTTTGGGAAACCAAGAGAATGCCTAAACGTAATGATTTGGAGCATAAAGCTCTGCAGTTTATTGTCAACACTGGTGGCGAAGGTGTGCTTCAATCTGATTTGTGGCGCCAACTGGATGCCAGCAGTAGAGAAGGCTCTCGAATAGCTATTAAACTGGAAAACAAGGGACTTATACGACGTGAGCGCGAACTTTTCGAAGGTCGATGGACTTATAGGTTGTACCCAAAAAGAAAACCTGCTTCAATAAATTCTATAATAGATTGTCCATGCTTAAGCTGCCACGAAAGTATTCGATGTGGCGCCTACGGTGCTACTTCACCAAATGATTGCGAGAAACTAACTGAATGGATTGCTAATCTAGCTCAAGAAGACGTTGGCTTGCAAGGTGACAGTTGAGGTTGCCTGAAGCATGGATAAGAGAACGAAAACGAGATTATTATTATAGAAAAGCCAAAGAAGAAAAATACCGTTCTAGAGCAACATACAAACTTCTGCAAACAGTAAAAAAGTATCATTTTTTGAGAAAAGGTGATGTTGTTGTTGATTTAGGCGCCGCACCTGGTGGTTGGTTACAGGCATCTCGAAAAATTGTAGGAAATGAAGGCTTTGTTCTGGGAGTTGATTTAAGAAACATCAGGTCCTTAGAAGCTAATAACGTTTGCACAATTGTTGGCGACATAACTAACTCTGAAACGTTGAAACAGATCAAGAACGCTTTACCCTCGTTGGTTGATGTTGTTATCTCTGATGTTTCGCCAAATATTTCCGGAGTCTGGGAGGTTGATCATGCCCGACAAATAGACTTAGCCCGTCAATCTTTGTTAGTAGCTTTGAAATTTCTTAAGGTGTATGGAAACTTTTTTGTCAAAGTGTTTCAGGGTGATATGTTCGAAGATTTCGTTGTGGAAGTTCAAAGGCATTTTACCAGAGTTGAAATAATTAAGCCGAAAGCAAGTCGAGCGAAGAGTGCTGAGATTTTTATTCTTGGAATGGGCTTGAAAAAGGGCGAATAATTCTTAAAGTTCTTTTTTGTTGTTTGATGTGTAAGGGTTAAATGTGTACTTTAACATGTAAATTTGGGTGAAAGCAGTGAAAGTTGTTGCAGCAGACTCTGGAGCAGCTATATTAAACACTCATTTTGAACCTTTGCAAATTGTTGCTTCGGCTACGGTTCTCGTAGAACCACCTTACAGAGGAGCTATCCAGTTCTTGGCTGAGTCGATTTTTGCTCCCGTTGAAAATGGACATGTTTTAATAGTTCATGAACTTGAGCTTTGTCAAATGTTACTAAAAGAGGTTAGAGCCGATGTGGTTCATTTAGATATGTCTGTGGGAGGACTTTCAGTGGAGGAGATTTCTCCTATTCAGCTTAGAGGAAAAGCTCGCAGTAGCGTACTAAAGATTTTGCCGAAACTAAGAAAGCTGGCAACCGACATCAAACGAGTTTACGGTATAGACGTGTTGGCTCTTGGAAAAGAGAGCATTCCCGTGAGAGTTGCAGAATTGACTACTGGAGCCCACGCAGTTCTTTACACCTGCGAGAAAGCTTTGAAGGAAGACAAAGAGCAGATTTTGGGTTTACCCTCCAAATGCTATGCGCGGTTCACTCAAGGCGGAGTTTCGCTCCAGTCGCTTATGGCTGGTGAACACGACGTTGTAGGGTACGCTGAAGATAACAAGGGAGTGCTGGAAAAAATCCAAGTAGTAGAGACGTTGAACCCATGTGCCAGAGGATTTCGGGCGCTAAGAATAGTTCCTGAGAGAGATAGTTAAATGGCAGGTGTTATGGAAAAGCTTCAACCTGTAAGGTTTGATATGCATACAAGAATTTTAATTATTGTAGTTTTCTTTGTTGCAGCTTTGATTGTCACGATTTTTGGAGCACTTGTTTTCAAAGTCAGTGTACCCGAAGCACAGGAACTGACTGACGAAATTGAAGAGGAGTTTGAACGACTCAATGACCCACGTTTTATTTTTGGAAACAATTTACTTCACACTCTTATCATGTTTGTCCCAATTGTTGGACCAGTCTGGGGTTGTTTTGTCCTCTTCAACACTGGTACATTTATTGCTGTATTTAGTATTGCCAATGGAATCCCACCTATTCTGACTTTCCTATCATTGTTTTTCACACCCGTTTTTTGGCTAGAGTTGGGAGTTTATTCTATCGCCATGGCTCAAAGCGTCATTTTGTTTTTGCAGATGTTAAGACACCGCGGCAAGAGGGAAGCAGTAAGAACATGTATGCTTGTCACAATTTGCGCTTCAATTCTGCTACTTTCGGCAATAGTTGAGTGGATTATGGTAAACATGTAGCAACTGTTAACCTTGCCAATTAACTTTTCTTTTTGGTTTAAGCCCAAGAAATATTCAGTAGTATATCTCCAACTGCGCACTCCAAATTGGTGGTCATTTTTTAGTTTGTCTAACTTTAACAACTTCAAGACTTGTGTCCAATGCTTTTACACTATGAGTAATCTCTCCAATGCTTGCAATATCAACGCCTGCTGCAGCATATTCAAGAACGTTCTTTTCGGTTATTCCGCCACTTGCCTCAAGTAATACCGTGTCTCTAAGTCCTTCTTTCGTTAGAAGCGATGCTGCTTTCTTTGTTTCCTCAGGAGAAAAGTTGTCCAGCATGATTATGTCAGCACCAGCTTTTGCTGCTTCTAAAGCATCTGGGACAGATGCTACTTCAACTTCTACTTTCTTGGAAAAAGAAACAGTTTCACGGGCTTTTCTCACGGCTCTATTGACGCTGCCCACGATTTTTATGTGGTTGTTTTTTATCAAAACCAAGTCGTCGAGATGCAATCTGTGTGTGTCACCATCGCCGAGGTATACTGCTTTTTTGTCAAAATAGCCAAGTCCCGGTGCTACTTTCCTCGTGCAGGCAACAAGTGTCTTATAACCAGCTGCTCTAACTTTGCTTACTGATTGATTTGTTGCAGTTGCTATGCCGCTCATTCTGGAAAGTATGTTAAGAAGAGTTCGTTCTGCAGAGAGAAGAGTTCTAGCATCTCCGATGATGCGCAATATGGAAGTTTTAGGTTTAACATGGGTACCGTCAGACGCTAAGACTTCTGTCTTTAGATTGAGGCTTTCAAATAAGACTATGGCTTCTTCTATTCCTGCTACTACACCGCTTTCTTTCGCAACAACTTCGGCTTCAACAACTGTATTCTTGGGAACCATGAGATAAGTGGTTATGTCGCCTTGTCCAACATCCTCCTCAAGAAACCCACGTAGTTTTTCTTCTAAAACCTTTCTAGGCAGAAACATGGTTTTTACCTCCTTCTGCTACTTCCAAAGTCGTTTCGATAGCCGTTTCTAGCCCATCCGCTCCTGAAACCTCTTCCTGAATTTCCATAGCCCTTTCAGCAAAAACCCCATCCTTCATAATTTCTCTTGTTGCTGACAAAAGCGTCTCTTTGTTGAGGTGTTCTTGTTCGATTATCAAAGCAACACCAAGTTCTACACCTTTTCTAGCGTTGTTAAATTGTTCGGTGTGGCTTGGCGTGGGAATTAAGATTGTAGGTTTGCCATAGCATATCGTCTGCAATAGGGTTCCATGACCCGCCCGAGAAATCACAAGATCGCACGCTTTCAAATATTCAAAGCGGTTTGGAATCCATCTGAAAACTGTAAAGTTACCATATTGAACTGGAGTTGCATTGGATCTTGGATATCCAAGGGACATAACAATTTGATACTCGTCTGGTAAGCTTGTGAAGATTCTTTGAAGAATGCTTATTAAATAAGTTCGTTCTTTCAAAGGACCGCTGATAGGTGCAAAAATAATAGGTTTTTCATCGTGTAAACCAAGTTTTTTACGCAGTTCTTTCTTACTCGGTAATGCATCTGGACGAACAGGCAGAATCGGACCAATAAGTTTGATCTTCTTTCTATAAGCTTTAGGAATGCGAAGATTATCTGTAGAAATTGTGTAAGGTGATGGAAAGTCTGGAATCATCACTTTAACTCCCGTCGTCCAAATCTTTCCAATAATTGCAAGAGTAATAATATCTGCAAATTTAGCGAGTCGCAAATAATGGGTTTTTCTGGGAATTATGACTTGAAACTGGTTAAGTATGCATATTGTCGGGATGCCTAGCATTCGCGCTGCAACGATGGGTGAAGCCCTTGAATCCGACACAACCACATCAGGTTTAAAAGCCCCCATGATTTCAATTTCCTTGCCCACTTGTTCCAAAAAATTGAAAGGAGCAACGAAGGGACCGGGATTCATAGCTGTTCTTCTAAAGTCCACCGTTCCATCAGGTTTGACTTTAAAGTCCATCGGTGGAATTTCAACTGTGAGAAAACCTTCTTGGCGAACGTAGTTTACAGCATCCAAATATGTTGAAAAAAAGATTTTCGTATCTCCATTTCTCTTCTGTAGTCCTCGAGCTATGGGAATACAGCGACCTGCATGACCGAGACCAACACCACTTGGTGCAAATTGAACTCGCATGAATTTATTTCCCGCCAAGTTCTTTCCGTTTTATGGCGCGCGCGCTAAGGTCTTCTTCAAAGACTATTGCTTGGAACTTATGGATTTTTGTCGTCTTTATTAACCAATTGTCTGGAGGTAAGCCAGCTTTTATGCAGCATTGGCAGAGGAATTCTTCTTCGTCCCACTTATATTCAATAGGCACTTGGGGTAACAAAAGGCCTTTATTGCTTCCCCTTTCCACAATGAGACCATCTTGACCCACTCTGATCTTTGACGGAAGACTCTTCGGATTTTCTACTTCCACTAGTTCTGGGGGTGTGAGGATGCTGACTTCAAAAACAACTTGGTCAAGTTCGTCCGGAGAAAGGGGAGGGAAACGTGGGTCTTGAGTTGCAGAGCTGATTGCACATTCTATAACAGCTCTAGCTAGTATGGTGGTTGGATATGGGTAGCCTATGCAACCTCTCAACTCTTTTCTGTCGTGTTTGAATTTGTTGATTGTGACGAAAACTCCACAACGTTGCATCAGTTTAGCCGGTATGTCTTTTGGCAAATTGATTACTTTGTCACCTTTCAGATATTCCTCTACGGCTTTTCGGGCAAGCTTAACTAGAAAATCGCCTTCTTTTTGTGTCAGCTGGAACGTCACTACAATGCTCCCCCAGACTGAGATTAATTGAATAGTATATTATGGAAGCCTTAAACTTATCCATAAAAATCCTTAAAGCGTGTTTTTCTCTTCAACCACTTTGTTCCTTAAGACTCCTATGTCTTCTATTTCTATCTCTATAACGTCACCGTCCTGCAGAAACTTTGGCTTAGGCTTCATGGCAAATCCCACGCCCGCTGGAGTGCCTGTGGCGATGATGTCGCAGGGTTCCAACGTCATAACAAGGCTCAGGTGATGTACAATTTCGAAAACGTTTAGCATCATGTTATTAGTAATGGAGTTCTGCCGTAGTTCATTGTTGACCCACGTACGTACTCGTAAATTAGTTGGGTTCTTTAACTGGTTGTGCGTTGTAATGCATGGACCGATGGGTGCAAAAGTGTCAAAACTTTTCCCTCTAGTCCACTGCCTGTCTTTAAACTGGATATCCCGTGCGGAAACATCGTTGAGAATCGTATACCCAAAAATGCGTGATTTAGCGTTATCAACTGAGACGTTTTTAGCCTCCTTGCCCACCACAACAGCTAGTTCTGCCTCATAGTCAAGCTGTTTCACGAAGTTGGGCTTGAAGATTTTTTCGTTTGGGCCTACTATGGTTGTGTGTGGTTTCAAAAAAATGACGGGCTCGTCAGGCGGGTTTTTTCCCTGTTCAGCAGCGTGGTCTTTGTAGTTTAAACCTAGACAGATAATTTTCGGAGGATTAATTATTGGTGGTAATAGCTTTATTTTGCTGAGCTGGAAGGTTGCTTTTTTAAGGTTTGTTTTTGTTGCGTTTAGAATCAACTGTTCTATGCTGGCTTCTTCAATCCCTTGAGAGATTAAGGCTTCTAAACTAGACGGAAAATGTTGCTCCATTGTTTTTGCCAAGGTGGGCAAGCAGATTACATTGTCTTTGTCTAGAACTCCATAGGACCTTGTTGAGTCCGAGAAACTAACTAGCTTCATAGCTGTCTCCCAAATAGCTTCCTTGTTTAAGACTCATTTTTCAAGGAGGAATGATTCCAAGCCTTGTCACGGAGATATCTCTGTGTTCGAGTTCTTTAATTAACGGGTTTATTCCTACAGAGTCGCTTGCGATGTGCCCAGTGATTATTAAGTTGCCAACACCATCGGCGTTCAGTTTTTCAAGATCTACAGGACTTATGTGAATGTAGATTAACGTGCTTATTCCGTGTTTGAAGTATGTTTTTGCTATTTCGTAGCCTCCATTTGTCCCTGCACCATGGGATACCACGATTTTTCCAACAGGATTTGTGGCTTTTCCTAAACGTATCTTTATTTCTGTTGTTGCGTTCTTGAATTCCGTCAGTTTTTTGAGAGTTGAAACCGCGTCTCCCACTGTAGAATATCTGCTAATTTCCTTTTTAATTTTCTGAACCATTATTCTTCTTCCTAGTTCGTCTAGGGGCGTGTGAATATTCATGTAAGGCATTTTTAGAAGACGAGCTACATCTACTGCATGACCGTAGTTTCTGGTGTGCATTTCGACTTCTAAAGCCTTCATCTTTATGCGAACTGATTCCTCAGCTTCATATTTCGGGACGCCGGCGTCTATCATCTGTTGAATGTGCCTCTTGAAAACTTGATGGAAATTTATGACGGCTAATCCGCCTTGGGGATGGTGAGAGATTACTGCGTCGTAGCCCAACTGTTTTGCAAGCAGAAGCTCTGGGACACCTGCATCTATTCCAAACAAGATCTTCTTGATGTTCTTTCCTTCAACATAAATGGCGCTGTCTGCTGGTATCGATTCGAAGTCAACAAGTTTCAGAGCTATATCCATAATTTCCTTCATGCCAAACATTTTTTATCACTTCTCCTACTCAGTCCACACGCCAAAGTCACGCAACAGTTTCAGTGCAGCTATTGTAGTAGACACATTGTATCTTTTACCATCCACACTTGTCCAACTTCCATTTTCTTGTTGTAGCTTAGCCAGTTTTTCGAGACATTTTTGAGTTAATGGATGATCTTGCGGTATTTTCGCATCTTGAAGACATGATAAGTACCAGGTTAGGAAGGAGGCGTCTGTGTCCTCTTCTTGCAACCATTCCTAAACGAGCTTCAGGGATTTCTGCACTGTTTCATTTTCAATGCCTTTCAGTTGGGCAAACACTGGGATAGCTATCCACGTGGCGATTCTGTAACCGACGACCTTTCCCTTTTCATCTCTGTTTTTCTTTAGAAACTTTGCTGCTTTTCTAACTTGTTCTGAGTCATTATAGCCTAACTGGATTAGATTGTTTGCTATTTCTGCGGTTAACCACGTTTTTGTCGCTATTTTGCCAGACATATCCCATTGCGGAGGCTTATACCCTGCTATTCTTGGGTTTTCATCCCAGCTTCCATCTTGTTTCTGGTTTTTGGAAAGGAATTGCAAGGCTTTTTTGCAGACATCAGATTTCTTTAAGTCAAGTTCTCTGATTAGACTTAACATTGAACATGTTTGGCTTACGCAACTATATTTGTCTTTTTGAAGATCGTATGGAAACCCGCCGTCTGTGTTTTGCATATTCCTTAGGTCTTTTAATGGGATTTCGTCGTTTTGTCTTTCGTTTAGCAAGTAGGTTATACGGTATCTGTCGATTTTGTTGCCATGTTTTTGAATGAAGTCCAAAGCTGTTTCTATGTTCATCTGCATCCCAAATGTTATGTTTCCGCTTTCCGTTTATAGAAGTTGTACCAATTAACCAGAGCTCTCTCCCTCACCCCTTCACGATATGGAGAATAGAAATCAGGAAACTCTTTGTGCTTCACTATTTCCTTCTCTTGCAACTCCTTTTGGACTAGCTCCTTCATTATAGAGGAAGTCTTTTGGAAGAATTCGAGGTAGATTTTCACTTCTTCTTTGTCACAGAGAGAACCGTGCCCAGGAACTATTGTGTCAATTTTCATGTTCAAGAAATTTCTTAAGGCGCTTATCCATTTCTCAGGGTTGAATGTTGGATCGCCACCCCAAAAAAAGCTTTTCGCGAAGATCAAGTCACCTGAAAAGAGCGTCTTTTCTTGTGGGAGATATATGTATGAGGTGTCACCAGAGTGCCCTCCTGAATGGACAATTTTAACCGAGTAATCCTCGTCTTTTAGTGTTAGGGTTTCCTCGAATGTCACAGTGGGATATGTGATTCTAACGTTTCTTAGTTTGCCAGCATATTCGGGAACTTCTTTTTCCCATTCAATTAGTTTCTTCTTTGTCCATTCTTCAGGTGCAAGTTCTTCCATTCGCTTCTTTAGTGTTTTGTTGGATATTATTTCGCAGTCTTCGAAGACTTGATTGCCGAAGATGTGGTCTTCGTGGCAGTGTGTTAGGATTAACTTGTGGATTGGAGATTTTGTTTGGGAGTTCAATGAAGCTCTGAAGGTAGCAGCAGTTTGGGGAAACAACGTTGAATCAATTACAATTGTGTAGTTTGGGAGTTCTATTGCTCCGATGTTTCCTCTTCCTTCACCACTTGTGTCTGCGTAGACTCTGCTACTTATTTTGTGGGCTTTCACATGTTTTCCTCTCTTCTTTGATTAGTAAATTTGATTTAACAACTTTTTCCCAGTGATCAAATTGTAGATTTCAACGCTGCTTCTCGAATGCTTTTGCAGTCTTCTCGTCAGTAGTTGTTTTGCAACTTCGATCAGAATATGTGCACCACACTTGAACTTTCTATATTCTGTTTGCTCCAATTATACATGCAAGAAAGTGCAAACGTGTTTGAGTGGAGAAGGAATATTTAAGTAGATTATGAGAATGCATATAGGGAAGAAAGCTACGCATAACTCTTAGGAGCAAGAAAGACTTGTCCCGCAAAGCAAGAAAAAGCGCTTCATCACTTTCCTATTACTTCCAGAAAGCATACTGGAAACTTGTGACACTTAAACCTTCGACCCTTCTTTTAGCAGGCATAGCCATAGGGGTCTCTGTCTTCCTGCTTGGAGGAGGAATCTATGATATTCTAGAACAGCCAGTAGTGGCATTTGTCAGTGGAGGAAGAGTAATACCCTATTACCCTCAAGCTCTAAACGAACAACTTTTGGGCGAAAGCATCGCTTCCATGATTTTATACTCACTTGGCGTCTTTGGATTAATATTGATGTATCAAAGCACCAAATATGCCTACAACCCACGAGAAGCATTCACTACACTCTTGATCGGGGTGCTTCTCCTAGTAATCGGATGGATACTGGTAGAACTGTTCCTTTTCCCAAGTACAATTGAGCCTTTTCAACAATAGAAAATAAGGTGATAGAAGAAGTCACCACGGCCTCTTTTTCACATGCACCAAATATGCCAGAAAATTCGTTAAAAGATGTATGGGTATTGTGACAGCAAGGATAATCAACACCAGGATAAGAGTTGGCGGAGCAACTGGAAGAGAAAAAAGCAATGCGAATAAAACGAAGTTAATCTCATCAATAATAGGTAGAAACGATCCGGGGGCAAAGCCTAACCGTCGCTTAACAAAGGAGCCAGTTAAATCTCCTACTAACGCACCTAAAGAAAGGGTAAAGCCTAACAGTGGATTATAGTAGTGGAAAACAAAGCTTTCTCCAACGCCCACTAGTGTCCCAATTATTAGACCCGCAAAGAATCCTCTAATAGTTTTGTGAGAGCCAAAAATTGGTCGGTTATCTTTGAAAGTTTTGCCGAAGTCTAAGGGTTGTCCTCCACCGAAAACCACTGGAACAGCGTTGGCACTGTAGGCTGGAAATATGTATATGAGAGCTTCTGCAACTAATTCCAACGACATTTCTCTCATTAAACCCCCTTTCTGAAAGCTTACCTCCCAAGGTCGTGTAAACCTTTTTCTTCAATTTTCAAGAACATTGGTTTAGCCGACTTTTTGCCAGTATGCGTTTTCACTGTGGCTTTCACTATGTTCGCTTTGGCTGTCGGTTGTAGGCTTATAATTGTGTCTGCCCAAAATTCTAAAACTCTTGTAGCAACAGGCTGCACTATTTCATGTTCCTCACTAACCACACTTCGCACTTGACCAACAACCAAACATGCCACCTTCTGGGTTTTAGTGGTTTGAGCCAAACATGCCATTTGACGGTTCAATTCACAGAACAGAACAAATGTTTCCTTCATGCCGTCTCCTAATTTTTCGCGGTAAAGCCCTGTAATAGTGTCAACAACAATAAGCCTCACTTTCCCGCTTATGTACTCGTTCAGCCTATCGATGACAAAAGTTTGCTGTCCAAAATCGTCAGGCCTCATCAAAATGATTTGAGATGCAGGGATTTCGAAGTCGTCGGAAGCTATTTGCGCCATGCGTCTAGGAAAAAAAGTGTTGTCGCAGTCTATGAAAATTGTCTTGTATCCCATTCTTGCACAGTTGACGGCACATTGGATAGCTAGCGTCGTCTTCCCAGTTTCAGCTTCGCCATAAACGAGCACAATGCTCCCCCCTAGCAATCCACCTCCCAACTGTTCGTCTATTGAACTGCAACCTGTTGGAACTATTCTTTGCATAAATTCACGTGCCAAAACAAATTAATAACTGCCAAAAATTAATAACTTTGTTTACATTGACTATGTCAACACGAAAGGATCAAAGCATGAAAGCAAAAATCGCGGTAGCAACAGTTTCTGGAAAAGCCTACTACATACTAGTTAAGGAACTTAAAAGGAGAAACGTGTCTTTTCTAAGCTTAACGCCAGACGACACTATACCCATAGACGTAAAATTGGTTATAACAACAAAGAAGGAACGCGTTAAGATAACACATCAAAATGTGCTAGAATACGAGGAAACCAAAAATCCTACAGAGATCATAGATGAAGCGCTCAGAATAGCTAAGGGAAAGAGAACATATGAAAGACTCATAGTAGGAGTCGACCCTGGCCAAAATTTCGGCGTCGCAGTTCTCGGAGACAGAAACATACTTGAAACTAAAAACTGCACAAGCCTGAACCAAACAGTGAACACAATAATAGATGTTTTAAACCGCACCCCAGCCACTCACAAAACTATTAGAATTGGGAATGGAGCACCTTCTTTCGCGGAAGAACTTTGGCGGCATCTAAACGATGCCCTTCCGAGAAACGTAGTTATTGAAAGTGTAAGAGAAGAAGGAACAAGCCAATCTCTCGGTGAAACCTCACATAGAAGAGGAGAAAGAGATGTCAGCTCTGCCATAAAAATTGGTCAAAGGCAGGGTCAGGTGTTGCCGAGAAGGGAAAGGCAATGATTCAAGAAATTGTAGAGCGAAATCAGCATTACAGCGACTTTCGAATTAGTCTTCAACTCGTTTAGATGGACATAATTGATTCACTGGACACTGTTTGCATAGGGGGTTCCTAGCTTTACAATGTTTTCTTCCATGCAAGATTAACAAGACGTGAACAGCATAATAGTCTTTAGGGTTGAAAAGTAGTTGAAGCCCTTTCCTTACACCTTCGTAATCAGTTTTCACATCTACTAATCGCAGTCTCTTTGAAACTCTGTTTACGTGCGTGTCCACAGGCAATGTTGGCTTCTTTGCACTGAAAAGAAGCACCACATCAGCAGTTTTTGGTCCCACACCGGGCAACCTAAGCAGTTTTTCACGAGCTTGTTCAAGTGACATCTGGAAGATGAAGTTGAGGGAGTCTTCAAAGTCTTCTAGAAGGATATTAGAAATCTTCTTGATTACTCTTGCTTTGTTGCGGTACAAACCAGCTACTTTGAGAGCTTCTTCAATCTCTACTACGATAGCCTTCGAGAGAGCTTCGGGGGTTATCTTAAACTTTTTCGAAAGGTTTTCGAAAGCTCTAGCCGTGTTTCTGCTATTTGTGTTCTGAGAAATCACGGTGATAATAAGTGTTTTGAAGGGATCTCTTTCTTTTCCTCTCCAGTTCAGCAATTTAAACTCTTTTCGGAGCACTTTCAAGATTTTGTTTGCTCTTTTCTTGGTCATGTTGTACGTCGCCCTTAGAAACAACAAGTAAAACCACATTTGTAGAAGTTTTTAAATTGTCAGTGAAGCAACAGGTAGGAGAACTTTATAAACGATTTCGCACCATTATCGTTCATGCCAGATAAAGTTCATTGCGTCCACATCCTTGTGAAAACTGAAAAAGAAGCAAACACTGTTCTAGAACGGTTAAAGAAAAGAGAGAAGTTTTCGAATATCGCCAAAGAAGTTTCGCTCTGTCCCTCAGGAAAACGTGGTGGAGACCTCGGAACTTTCGGCAGAGGAAAGATGGTAAAGGAATTCGAAAAAGCCGCATTCGGCCTTCAGAAAGGACAAATTTCACCCATTGTGAAAACGAAGTTTGGATATCACATAATAAAAAGACTTGAATGATTCGGTTCTCCTTTAAACGATCGTAACTAAACACTAAATACTGGTTATACAGAGCTAATTATAACTCGGTGATCCTGAATGTCCAGAGCAACAATCGTTAAAGAAGAAATTTCAGAGAAAAACATGCACCTTTTAGCCATTTACATAGAAACAAAAAATGCAGTTCTGGTTTTATTTAGCGAAGCGGAAGATCAGCTAGGCACCTTAGCAGCATCCGTACCTCCCACCACTGAAACAAGAATTCAACCACTTTTGTCTTCAGTGCTTCTAGGAGACAGAAACACCACAACAGCACGCATGTTAGCAGAACGCCTCGCTTCCAAAACTAGTAAAATAGGACTCGTTTCTATATACCTCAAAACCATAAGTGAAACCGAAGCAGCCCCTGTCATCATGAAACTTTTCGAAAAAGTCACTACAGTAAGCAATACACAACAGAAGCAAGAAGGAGAGAGCGTTATCACATAAGCTTACAAAGCATTCTTCAAGAAACAGAAAAGAAACGAGAAGCATTGCGTGAGGTTTTAGAGAAATAAGGCATAAACAGGTTACGCTAAAATCATCTTTTGGAAGACTCGACTACGAATCCATAGCTTTTTTGTTTCAGCAATCCAAAAGACGTTTCTTATGGACCTGCAAATTAGTTAAGGAAAAAAATTCTTGGTCACCCTGTGTCTGTCTTTCTATGCAAAGACAAAATCTAAAAAGAAGCGACCGCGAATCTTTGTTAGTTTATATGTTTGAGTTTGGGATAATAGACGTGGTTGTGAATTTATGTCTTTGAAGGTTGAAGATGTGATGGTGAAAGAAGTCATTACGGTAGATGAAAATTCTACAGTAAAAGAAGCAGCAGACGTCATGAACAGGTTTGAAATCGGCTGCTTAATTGTTACTAAAAAGGGTAAAGCAGTCGGCATACTGACAGAACGAGACTTGCTAACAAGAGTGGTAAGTCAAGCAAAGAACCCTAAAAAGACAAAAGTTGAGCTAGTGACATCTAAACCCCTCATTGTCGTGGAACCAGACATGGACTTGGAAGAAGCTGCCAAACTAATGTTTAAAATGAAGATAAAAAAGCTTCCAGTAGTTGAAAATGGACAGTTAATGGGGTTGGTAACGCTTACGGATCTTGCACGTTTTCAGCCGCAGATGATTCGTATCCTCAAAAAGATGAGCGAGAAAATGGCTCCAAAACGCATTAAGAAAGTTGTTGACTACTACGTAGTGTAACACACACAACATTTCATTTCCTTCATTTTAACTCTAATATACGTGTAAAAATTATATTTTGCTCACAAAAGCTTAAGTTAAGCCAACAGCCAAATTTTTTTGGTAAAGTGGATTGGAAAAAATTGAGATTTATGTGTACAGCTTCAACATTTCTACTCTCAATTTTGTTGACAAAGAAGGAGCACAGCATACCTGCGCCCAAGCTGGAAGTACCGCTTTCTCAGGTCTGAAACGTTATCCAGGCTCTGTGGATAACAGATATCTTTCTGACGAAGAGAGAAAAGCTATAATTTCCCCAGAGAATTTCTGCAAAAAGAAAGGTATTGAGTTCGAAGTTATCGATCTATCAACGAAAGGATTCTTCACAAAGATGAAGTTGAGGTTAAAGGAGTTAACGAACCTTCCAACAATTGTATTTCAGGAGAAAGTAATTCACGGTGTTCCAACAGAAGAAGCCTTGGAAAAACTTGTAGCAACATAACTATCTTTCTAAAAGCGACTACTGCAAGATAAACTGCCACTCACACCATACATTTTCTGAGTGTGGACCTGGAGGACATATTTTGCATACTACTTCTATGTTTGGGTTAAACTCCTTTGCAAAGCTTTGGAGATAGCCAAAACGTACTTGCTTGCATGGAAACTCGCCTAAGCCCTTGCTTATCCTTGTTTCTTGAGTTCGACAACGTGTTACTCGGAAAGTCCCCTTCTCAGCTGATACTTCCGATTCTTTCTCGGTTTGATACAGAGCCCAACTTGTGTTTCTCAGAGTTTTTATCAAAGTCGCAACATCATTCTTTTTTACGCCTAACGTTTCTTTCAGTTCTCTAGCTTCAATTTTGCCCATGATTTTCCAGCAGTCCGCATCAATTTCGGTAGCTGCTTCGGTGCTAAACTTTTTTTCTATTCCAAGGAAGTAAAGGCCGTCAACTCGCCAAAGGTTCTTGATATTTAAGAAGAAAAGTTTGAGCAGTTTGTCTCTAGACATGTTGCCTAACATTTCCAAGTCTTCTTTAGTTGGCCAGTTCATCTGATGCACCTTCTGTAAGTGTTGAACTTCTTATCACTCATGCATACATAAGTTTTCAGTTTTTTAGTGTGTTATTTTTGTGTTGTACGTCATTTCTGTTTTATTTCAGGGTATTTTTGTCTTATTTCGGCATCAGCAATTTTGGCAATCGTGGCGTTGGAGATTATTACATATCTGACTCCCATGAGATCAGCCAAATCTGCTGGCTTTTGATCTTGGGTTACAAGTAACAAGTTGTTATCCTTCGCATACTCTACTACTTCCTTGTCTTTCGCCCCTTGCAACTCTGCATCTTGAACAGTTAACACATTCCATCCCAAAATCTCAAAATATTCTTTCATCCCTGCATACATTTCATCTAGTAGAAGCTTCACTAAGTTTACCTCAATTCAATACTATTCGAAACATCCATATATTTAGAGCCTTGTTTGCCAGTATGACGCATGACAATAAAAGCTCTAGGCAAGAGTTCTTTGCTCCTTGCTTGAAATAAGATTTGACGCTCTCACCCCTACCAATCGTATCTTTCTATTTTCGCTAAGATATGATTGAATGAGCTCTCTGGCTGTTTTCTGGATGCTTTGAAGGTTATTCGTGAAGAAAGACAGCGTCTTTCCGCGTGTGTGGGTTTCAAAGTTCTTGTAACGGATTTTGATTGTCACTGTTTTAAATAGCATTTTGCGTTCTACGAGTTCTTCATAAATTTCTTGGCTGAGCTTGTCTAATGTTTCAAGGATTAGACCGAGGTCAGATGTGTCTTCTTCGAAAGTGATTTCTCTGCTCACAGATTTTACTACGTCGCTCTCAGAAACTTCACTTTTATCTATACCACGAGCTGAGAGGTGATACTGAGCACCCATTACACCAAACTTTTCAGTTAAGCTTGCTACATCAAAAGCAGCTATATCGCCTATTGTTTTTATACCCATTTCGTTTAGCTTGCGCTCTGTTTTCTTGCCTACCCACAACAGTTTCCGCACAGGCAGTGGAGCCAAGAAACGTTCAACATCACTTTTTTCAACAATTGTTATCCCATCAGGCTTTTTGAAGTCGCTAGCCATTTTCGCCACAAGTTTGTTAGGTCCAATACCTATTGAACAGGTAAGCTTTTCCTCCTCGTAAATCTCACGCTTTATTATCTCGGCTAGCTGTTTTGCCTTTTCAAGGCTGCTTACTTTTGAACTAACGTCGAGAAAAGCCTCGTCGAGTCCCCACTGTTCAAATTTGTCTGCGTGTTTTCGCAGAATTTTCATAATTCGGGATGAAGTTGGGATGTAAAGTTTGAAGTTAGGTTGAAGATATACGGCGTCAGCGCAGAGTTTCCAAGCTCTTGAAATAGGCATTCCGGATCGTATGCCGTATTTCCTTGCTTCGTAGTTGCAGGTGCTTACTACTCCTCTTCCTTTTCCCTCTTTCGGGTCAGCCCCAACAACCACTGGTTTTCCTTTAAATTCTGGATGTTCACGCTCTTCAACTGCAGCGTAGAATTGATCCATGTCAACGTGAAAAATGGTTCTGCTCGTAGTTACGTCTCTATTTTCCTTTGGCGTCAATGCATCCAACCGCTTAAAGCGCTAAATTGAGATAAGCATGCTTCTACCAGCTTATTGTGCTTCAACATATACATAGGTTTTTTTGGGTCAATAATTTAAGCAAGCATGCAAAAGACTGCGAATTCTAAGAGGCTGTGCAAATCGAGGTTCAAAAGAAGTGGAAATGCTGCTCTCTAAACACAAGTACGGCAGGTTTGCAGTAATAAAAAAGCCGCTAAAAAGTTAGTAGTTTGTCCTTTTATCTCGAAAGCTCAGTCTTAGGGAAATGTGGAGTGACAGAAAGGGCTTCAGAAGAGGCTATTGGTGTCGGCAACATTCTCTTTAATTCCCTGAGGTGCGTGTCGACTGCTGCATACAGCTTCGTTTTCAAGTTGGAGCCATTGGGATCAATGATGCCAATTTTCTTCGCTAACTGAGAGTCTCTTATAGTTTTCCCAATCCAATTCTCGAAATCTTTTCGCTTTAGATGAAAGACCAAGCATGTGGATGGAACAGTGTTTATTTTATTGCGGAAATCAAGTAAACTTGTAGCAACTTGTCCTGTAGGCTTTCCTATCTCTTCGTAGAAATGAAAAGACTTCTCATGGGGCACTGTTCTTAAGATTCTTTGAATTTCCGCTTGCTTGAGCTTTGTGTTTCTCTCTTTTGCATTTGTTCCTTGTTTTTCCTTATTTTGAAAGAACATCTTTGATCGATGGAATTTGGATTACAATTACAAATATGTTTTATGAATCTCCGATTCACATTATTTCCCATGGTATGGTGTGCTATCAACGCGTTGAAGAATTGGTATCGCCCTGGATTTATATACTTCGGGATATTGTGTGCCAAGCCTTTACAAGTCTTTCTTTTTGTGGAAGTGGAGAATCAGCGATTTCCCGTAGTCGGTTATGAGTTGGGGCAACTACGGATGTTTGAACCATGCTTTTCAAAGTTCGTAGAGGCGTGTGAGTGATTTCAGCCGATGCTTTCAACAACTCTATATTCCACTCAATAGCAGCCAACTTCTTTTCTATTGGAAAAGTGGGTTTTTCCTTCTTTTGGTTCATAGTTTTTGACTTCCAAAACAATATCTTATATATCGCTATATAGGATGCTTATTCCTCCAGAAAACATGTTCCCAAAATCGACATATTTCAACAACAAAAAAAGCTTTCGTCTGTAACTCTCATTGAAAATCTGCTTCGAGAGTTTGTATCTCTTGTGGATGCGTCGTTCTATACATCAGAAACAACACAACAACAATAATAACCATAACGACAAGTCCACCACCAGCAAAGACCAAAATTTTGGGAATAATATAGACAGAAACGATTCCACTGTCCGCCCCTGCATATTCAGCATCTCCCGGCCAGCTTGCCTTTAAATAGTAGTGTCCCCAAAGCGTTGCACTCCAAGAAAAAGCATATTGTCCACTTGAATCTAACTCTACTGCTCCAATGGAGACCCAGTTACCATTTGTTGCTGCATACAACATCACTGTTCCATTAGGATTCGATATTGAAACTTGACCAGTTAGAACTATGGGACTCCCTTCCATCACAAAGCTCGATGAAACAATCAAAGTTATTGCAGAAGATTCCAGCGCCCCGAAGCTCGATGAAACTTGCCCTGGAGCAACCTGCTCAATATCCTCTAGTGTAACAACTGTTACCTGAGCCCCTTCTAACTCTGAAGGACATTCTCCAACTCTCCAGCCGCTCAGCCAGTCACCACCTGTGCATTCTGCCACGTAGTAGCGGATTCCCCTATAATCAACGTAAGAAATTGTTGTTCGTGCATTTGTTGGGGGGTTGGGAAGATTTACACCGATATTCATATGGCTTTCCTGTTCATAATAAAACAGAACAACGTCCAGGTCTTGAGATTTTATCAGAGATGATGCTACATACGATAGTAAATCGCAATCTCCTTGGTTTTCGACAATAGTTTCAACTGGGTATTTAGCTCCTTCAACGATTTGATATGGAATTTGATGAACCATCATGAGAACCGCGTTTACGAAGTCTTCCTCATCTGGGAAGATGTTTCTAATGTCAGCGGCTACGAGTGCCAGTGAATAAGGAGTTACAAAACTTGCGAAATTGTTCTGCGTTAATTGGTGATTCTTTTGCTGATAATAATCGTATAGAGAAGGGGTTACTGAAAGAGTAAGTCGATAAGTAGACTGTTCTTTGATTAGAAGGTATTTCTGCTCATAGTTCTGTGCAGAACATATTCTAGAGAGCATTATGACCAGAAATAACCACATGACGATAGCCGCACAAAGTTTGCTGGCTGTTTTTTTGCGCATGCAATGTTCCACGAAGGAATGATCCAGTTTCGGAATGAAAAGATCTATGAAGAGGAAATCTGAATTTTTAAACAATAATTTTGTCTACACGCACAATAGTACGTGTTAAACTAGAGGCATACGTATATTGTGTCTTTGTCTATTTGCATTACTTTTCCTTGGGCTTTGCAGAAATCAAGAAGGATTTGCCGCATCTCTCTCAAAGATTTCACCTTTTTGGCTTTCACACTCCAGTTTGGGTCTGCTAATAAACGTACAACAACGTCCAAACTGGCGACTAATTTGCCGCTACACAAAGTATGTGTTCTCCTTTCTCAATCTTTCACTGATCAATGAAAGGATTGCAGTAATAAAGCAGTTATTCCAGTGCTTGATCTATTGTGTAGCGTGCTAAAGGATTTTAGTAAACTTTTCAAGAATTCTAAAAGTCAGACCCCAAATCACATTTCCCTCAACAAAATAGGCAGGAACATCTCCGAAAGCGAATTTGGCAGTTCCTTTGCATTCCCGGAATTTTTTCAAGAGAACCCACAGATATCCTTCTAGTTCTTTGTTTAATATTATTGTGGGTTCATGTTCTAAAAGAATAACAAATGGAGCAACCAACAGTTTCGGCTTCACAGTTGATCGAATATTTTCTAACGCTCCCAAAAAGCGACAGTCATGAGTGACGTCTATGTTGGTTTCTTCGAGCGTCTCCCGAACAACGGTTTGCTTCATGTCTCGATCTTTTGGGTCTCGTTTTCCACCTGGAAAAGCCATTTGTCCTGACCATGGATCCGAAGGGTTTTCTGTTCTCTTCACTAATAGAACCCTAAGGTCTTGGTTTGTAAGTCTTAGTAGGAGGGCAACGGCAGCATTCGTGTTTTGAACTTCTGATGCAGGTTTCAGCGTTTTTGACAGGTTTTCTATAATCTTAGCGTAGCGTGACATAAATTACTCCTCTCATGGAACTGGTCTTTGATGAGTAATAATTACAGTTCACAAAGACATAAATTGTTAATGCATGCATGAAAGAGTTTGGAATATAACTCCAGCGATTTGAACTGGCGGGTGTTACAACTTGCTCCTCTTTCTTTTTTTTCAAGCACAAATATATAGGTGTAATTTCATAACTTTTTGTGGCTATCTACACTTAGGTTCTATGAACGAAACATTATTAAGAGAAGTTTTTATGACATCCTAACTAATGTTTCGTAGTGAGTTGAAATGGAAGAAAAACTTAGAGATAAAGTCGAAAAAGCAATTGAAGAGATAAGGCCAAATTTACAAGCTGATGGTGGAGATATCGAACTTGTTGATTTAAGGAATGGTATCGCTAAGGTTAAGCTGAAGGGAGCATGCGCTGGCTGCCCAATGTCAACAATGACTGTGAAGTGGGGAGTTGAAAGATTCCTCAAGCAAAGGGTGCCTGAAGTAACTAGAGTTGAAACAGTTTAGTACGTGTTATTCGTTCAACGGCTGGCAACTTGGGCAGATGAAGCTACTAGTTGAACCTGTCTTGATTTTCTGTACAATTGCTTGGCATGTAGGGCAAGGTTTGCCAGGTTTGTAAGCGATTTTAAATTGTTTCACGCCGTATCTGCCCTTGTTGCCATAGAAATCTTTCTCGTAGGTTAGCCCGCCTAGTTTAATGCTTTCGTTTAACACTGATTTTATAGATTTGTAAAGGGCTTCGATTTCTGTGTCTGTGAGCGACGGGGTTTTTCGTTTTGGATGCAGTTTTGCGTTGAAAAGTATGTCTTGGATATAGACATTACCGATGCCTGCTATGTTCTTTTGGTCAAGGAGAAAAGATTTTATGTTACCCTTTTTCTTGCCAAGTAACTGCTTGAAATAGTCTATCGTAAACTTTTCATCTAATGGTGTTATGCCCAGTTTTCCAGTCAGCTTGTGTTCGTCAAGCTTGTTTGATGGCATGATGTGTAGATAGCAAAACCACCAGACGCGGATAGTAAATCCCGTTTTGTCGTCTAAAGTGAATTTTATTTGGTACTTTTCTGGCAGTTTGTCATTCGGTTTGAAGTGGATGACGTCGGCACCCATTCCTGGATTGAAAAGGAGAATGTGGTCTGAGTCAAGTTTGATGAAAAGCCATTTTCCCCTGCTGTCAACAGATTTGATAGTCTTTCCAACAACAGTTTTCTGAAATTTTTCAAGTGGCATGTTTAGACATTTGGGATTAACCACTTCAACCTCAAATACTCGTTTTCCTGCAATCTCCTTCTTCATCTGTCGACCTAGAATAGTTAGCTCAGGAAGCTCCATGTCAACACTCCTCTTTTATGCCTTAGCAAACCATTGGTGACGCTTGTACTTTAATGGTTTTCCACAAAAACCATTTTATGCTTGATAAATTCACATACCCATCAGTGTTGATTTCCAATACCTATTTCTCGTTCACAAGACATTTTCACCTCTTTTTGGAATCCTGTTATTGGAGCTTGTTCGTAAGCGTCCAAGATAAGGTGAAAGATTGTGACAGCTTCATTACCTTCTCAAGAAGCCATTGAGATGTATCGAAAAATCAGCGAGAGTCTTGCAGATCCTGTCTTGTTGAATCGATTCAGAAAGGTTTTTGAAAAAAGACAGACTTTGCCTGAACTGCTCGAATGGGTTCATGCAAGGGTCAAATTCAACAAGGGCGACATTACTCGACATAATGACCCCCTTGAGATAATCGAATATGGTCAGGGCAAATGTAGAGAGTTTAGCGTTTTGTTTACAGCTGTCTGCCTTGCGAATGGATATCGTGCTAGGTTAATCCTTGACTTGTCTGATCACGCGTGGACTGAGGTTTGGAACGTGGAGTTAAACAAGTGGATTCATGTTGATCCCTCAGAAAAGAGAATAAACGATCCCGAGATGTATGAAAGAGATTGGAAGAAGTATTTGAAAGAAGTTTATGCTTTCGAAAAGGGCAAACTCGAAGACGTAACGAAAAACTACAAAATTGCAAAATAGAATACCGCTGTAGCATCAATGTTGGAGAAACACATCAGAATTATAGGTTTCGATATCTATTAAGTTCCCAGTCAGTGACACTTCTCTGGAATTCATTCCATTCCGTTGATTTGACCTCAAGATACTTTTCGAATGTATGCTCACCTAATGTTTCTTTTGCTAATTTACTTCTCTTAAACTCTTCAATTGCTTCTTTAAGGTTTGCTGGTAGAGTTTTGATGTAAAATTTTGCAAGTCTTCGATCGTCAAAGCCGTATACATCCTCTTCTACAGCAGATGGTGATTCAATTTTTTCTTCGATTCCCTTTAATCCAGCAGCAAGCATGACAGCAAAGGCCAAGTATGGATTGCAGCTGGGGTCAGGGCACCTTAATTCAAGTCTCGTTGATTTTGCTCTGCCCTCACTGTACTTTGGAACTCTAATCAATGCTGAGCGATTTCTTTGACCCCAACAAATGTAGACTGGGGCTTCATATCCCCGCACAAGACGCTTATAGCTATTCACTGTAGGACATAAGACAGCTGCGATTTCTTTGATATATTTAAGTTGGCCTCCCATGAAATAATAAGCAAGAGAAGACAGGTTGTATTTGTCTTCTTTGTCGTAGAAGAGATTTTGATCTTCGCTGCCAAAAACTGATTGATGTGTGTGCATTCCGCTTCCGTTAACGCCATAGATAGGCTTTGGCATGAAAGTTGCATGCAAACCTTTGTCGCTTGCAACGGTCTTGATGGCTTGTTTAAGAATCATCACGTTATCAGCACTCTTCAATGCGTCAGAATATTGTATATCTATTTCATGTTGACTCGGTGCGCATTCATGGTGAGTCATTTCAACTCTTATGTTCAATTTCTCCAAAGCAGATACCATAAGAGCTCGTATATCAGTCGTATAGTCTTGCGGGGAAAAGTCAAAGTATCCAGCAGTGTCGTGATAAGTTCTATTTTCTTTCGATCTAAATAAGAAGAACTCGATTTCTGGACCGACGAGGTAGGAGTATCCTTTGCTTTGGGCTTTTTCTAAAACTTGTTTCAGAATGTTCCGAGGATCACCGGAAAAGGGGGCTTTGCTTGGTTCGTGGACGTCACAAATTATCCTTGCAACGTTTTTTTCATCACGTGGCCAAGGAAGAGGAAGGTATGTGGATCTGTCAGGAACCAACAGCATATCGCTTTCGTGAATCCTAGTAAATCCTTCTATCGAAGAGCCGTCAAACCATTTTCCGTTATCAAGACAATCCTCCAACTCTCTGGGCGAAATCGTGACACTTTTCAAATTACCATAAAGGTCACAGAACATTAAATCTATAAAGACAATTTTGTCCTGTTCTATTGTTTGCAATATCTTTTCTTTTTCCATAAATTCACCAGCAGTTTTGTTATATGACGCGGGGGAGCACATTTTGATTCCATTACAGCGAATTTAAAATTTGTCTACAAATTGTTGCAGAATGTGTTGAATGTGCTGTTAAATTCTGATTTCTAGGCTTTGTTTTATGGCGTTTAAGGTTAAGCTAGATCTTTGTCTAGCACAATTTTATTTAATGAGTTTCGCTGACAAGAACTGGAAGTGAGAAAAGAAGTGGATTACGAAATTAAGTATAAACCATCTTATTCGATGCTTGTTGTCAAGCTGAAGCTAAATGAAGTAATAACTGCAGAATCTGGCGCAATGACCTACATGAATCCAAACATTGATGTTCATACAAGAAAGCGTGAAAAAAGCCTTCTAGGAAGCATTGGATTGAAATTACTTGGGCGTCAATCTTTTTGGGTTAATGATTACAAAGCAATACAAGATGAAGGGGAAGTTGCATTTGTTTCTGCTCCAGTAGGCGACATTGAGACTTTGGAGGTTAAACCAAACAAAGGTTACATAATACAAAAAACCGCCTACATTGCGTCTACACAAAATGTAGATTTAGACGTTAAATGGCAAGGCTTCACAAAAGGACTTTTTGGACAGGGACTGTTCATGATAAAAGTTACAGGAGACGGAACATTGTTCATAAACACTTTCGGCGCCATAGACAAACACGCATTGAAATCGGGGCAAACTTTGATTGTTGACAACTTTCATCTTGTTGCCTTTAGCGACTCTTGTGACTATAAGGTCAAAAAATTTGGGGGATTGAAGGAAACTTTGCTGGGTGGGGAAGGGCTAGTTACTGAAATTAGGGGTCCAGGTGACGTGTATATACAAACCAAAAACTTGAGAGAGTTTGTAGAGTGGCTTTGGACGTTGCTCGAACCAAGAGTTAAGGCAAGAGCAAGATAAAAGCGGCAGAATATGTGGAGCAACTATTATTCCTTCGCACTAATGCAAGTTATTATGGCAGACAAAAGAGCTTGTGTAGGGCATGAAGTTTAGCGGCAGAACAGTAACAGCCATAATAGAATTTCCAAACAACAAGATTTTGTTAGTCAAGAGAGGCACCGTGGTTTTTAAGGGCTATTGGGCTTTGCCGGGTGGGAGAGTTGACGCGGGAGAAACTGCTGAACAAGCGATCGTGCGAGAACTGGAAGAAGAAACAGGGCTACATGTTAAGATAGTTAGAAAGGTGGGCGAATACCGTGAAAGCGGATTTCAAGATGGAATAGAATACGACTATCACCCTGCTTGTTTTCTTGTGAACCCCGTTGGGGAAAAGATTAAGAGACAGGAGAGAGAAATCGAAGAGATTAGACTATTTGATCTCAAAAATATTCCAGAGAAACTTGCATTTGAGCACACGAGTATGATCAAGGACTATGTAAACATTCTCAAGGAGAAGTAAATACACCCGCGTAAGTTTAGGGTCTTAATCCTGTCCCTACATCTACCCAAAGTTTTCCGCCCACCTTTCTGTAGCCAATTTTATCATAAACTCTAATCGCTGGATAGTTGTCTGATCTCACAAAGAGGGCTGCTGTTTCAGCTTTTTTTAACGCATCCTTCGTCACAGCTGATGTAGCTATGGCCGCATAATCCTTGTTTCGACGATTCGGATTTGTATAAACCCCACCTATCATCCAAATTTCTGGCAGTTGAAGAAACGAGCCCGCATAAGAAACCAATTCATCATTTATGAAAACGCCGTAAACTGGCATTTTACCTATCCAATCTACGTATCTCTCTGCTATTCCTCTAGGGCGGTTTTGTAGGGTTGATAGAAGTGTGGCAAGCTTAGAGGCATCATCTTTGGAGCGTAATTTATGCACAAATTTTGACTGAAAATAGTTTGCTTGCCCCTTTCTTACTAACATCCAGTGTTCAACGTAATGCTTCGAATTGGGAAATCTTTCCTTTATAACTGGTAGAAGATTTAGCGGAGCGTGCATAATGAAGCGGTTTTCAGGTGCAAGTTTGATTAGTTTCGCAGCCACGTCGCTTTCACACTCTAAAACTACGCTTGGAAACTCCAGAGCCTTGTAGGTAAGGATGTATCCTCTCAAATCTTCATTTTCAAAAGCTCCGTATAAAGTAGTGTGCTCTGGCTCATGTTGAATATCGTAAAAAGCGAAAACATGTCTAATGATATCTGACTTTAAGAAATCGATTACACATTTTTTGTTACTTTCATCAACCTTCTCCACCTTAAACATTAAATCTCACACCCCACACTATGTATAACCACCAAAACATTCAGTGATGTATGACGTTTTCTACTGTGTAACGGAGTGATACCAACTGATTATATATTCTGGCAACTTCAGTCCTCTTTCACTCAATCTTTCAGCTATTTTGACTGGCAGCGGGCTTAAAACGTATGCTACTCTCATGTAAAACCTTCTTGGTTGGCCTGGTTTGACTGTTTCTTCTAAGGTTATTCGCAAGTCTGATTTCTCAGCTAAAGTTGATTTTTCTGTTCCTGTAATCGCCAGAACAGTTCCGTTCAATTTTTTGAAGATGTCACACCAGCTAATTAGAGGTTTGGTCTCCCCAGAAAATGACACCAAAATTTCAAGGTCTCCAGCTCTAGGATGTGGAGTGTTCACACCTCTAGCTATGTAGACGTTGTCTCCTAAGAAACCTTTGATGTGAAAAAGTCTTACACCTGCCATTTTAACTATTTCGTTGGCAGTGCCTTTTCCACCTAGAAACACGTTTGTCCGTCTTTCCAACAGATCAACGAGGTAGGTGTAGGTTTCCGACTCTATATTTGAGTCGATCATTGGGCCCAGTTTGGCGAATTCTTGCTCACAGAGTTGAAAAACTTCGTCTACCTGTAGATTTCGGAATATCGCTTCGGTCATCATGCATAGAAGCAGTAGACTTCCAAGCTCGAACATGTCACCCATGATTCCTACCTCGCTGTATTCAAAGGAAGGCTTTGATTTTCCTCGGCCTTTCAGCTCAATCACATGTCCGTTTTCGTGAACTATCTGTGCTAGCTGAGAGTTCAAGTTAGAGGTTACAAGTCCCATGGAAAACTTTGACGTTTTTTTGTCTTCCACATACCTTGCCAAGTCTTGTGCCATTGTAAGGGGGTCTTCAGAAAGGCCGCTTCCAGAGTTGATCAAGAGCAGGATTTTTTTGTAGCGTCTTTCGAGTTCAGTTGCGGCATCGTACATGTTTTTTCCAGGAAAGCCGGGGTCATCGGGAGTCAGAATAACTTTGTTTCTCCAGCCTATTTGGCTCATTGCGATTTGGCTCATTGCGGCGTTCAAGGAGTATAGTGATCTACCTGACCCACTGCATACCACGCAGTTAGCAGATTTTAGATCTTCATAGAGAGGCAACAGTTTGTTTCGTTTCAGGCTGAGAATGTTGTCTCGGATTCTGTTGACATATCCTACGTTGCTGATCTTGCTTCTAATCTCACTCACACCACTTTCAAGAAGTGCTTCAACGGATTTAAATCTTAAATGGTGGCACGCACAAGTTTGACAGTTAGTGTCGCAAAACAGAATTTATTAGCCAAAGAATACTTTTGCTATTTCATAAAGTTTCAAGTCAACGGTCTTTCGCTTGCCAACAACATCCTTCAATGGAACAAAGACAATCTCGTTTCCTCGAAGAGCCACCATCTGCCCAAACTTGCCCTTTTGAACGAGATCAATAGCGGCAATTCCATATCTGGTAGCTAAAACTCTGTCAAAAGCTATAGGAGAACCCCCACGTTGAAGATGTCCAAGGACCACAACTCTCGTCTCAATATCCATCCGTTTTTCAATCTCTTTCCCCAGATAATAACCTACGCCACCAAGTCTGGCGTGTCCAAACTCGTCTACTCCACTACTGTAAACAATCTCTTCACCTTCTTTCGGTTTCGCGCCTTCGGCGGCAACAACTAGACTGAAGGTTCTACCGCGCCTTCGCCTCCGTCTAATGTATTCACAAACCTCATCAACATCAAATGGTTTTTCGGGAATCAAAATGGCGTCTGCTCCTCCGGCAATCCCAGCCTCTAACGCAATCCAGCCAGTGTACCTGCCCATTACTTCAAGAATTATCACTCGGTGATGCGATTCTGCGGTGGTGTGAAGTCTGTCAAGAGCTTCACAAGCAATTGAAACCGCTGTTTGGAACCCAAAGGTGTAATCAGTGCCCGCAAGATCGTTGTCAATTGTTTTGGGAACGCCCACGCATGGAAGTCCTATTTCATGAAGTTTGAGAGCTACGCCTAAAGTGTCGTCTCCGCCAATAGCAACCACTGCTTCGATCCCATGTGTTTCAACATTTTTTAAAATACGCTGGGGTCCATCTTCGCGTTTAAAGGGGTTCGTTCTTGAAGTCCCAAGAATGGAACCCCCACGAAAAAGCATGCCCCCTGTCGTTTTCAAGTCTAATGGAATAAATTCGCCGTCAATTAGCCCTCGCCATCCATCTTTAATTCCAACAGTTTCATAACCATAGTCTTGAATCGATTTTCTAACAACAGCTCTGATTACTGCGTTGATTCCTGGAGCATCTCCGCCTCCGCTTAAGATTCCAACTTTCATTCTTTTTCTTCTCCCTTTTTTATGACGCTTTGCCTGAGCTTCCAAATAGACGCATTTTGCCCTTAACAACTTCTTTCATGATTTCTTTTGCTGGACCCAAAATCTTTCTTGGATCGTATTGCTTTGGCGAAGTAGTTAAGACTTCGCGAACTGCACTTGTGAAAGCCAGTCGCAAGTCGGTGTCGATGTTTATTTTTGATATTCCCAGAGATATGGCATTTCTGATGTGGTCTTCTGGGATTCCTTTAGCTCCGGCTAACTCTGCTCCATACTTTGTGGCTTTCTCAATTATCCATGAAGGAACGCTGGAAGCGCCATGCAAAACTAGCAAAACGTTCACTTTTTCTCTAATAGCTTTTAATCTTTTAAAATCTAATTTTGGTTCTCCTTTGAATTTGTAGGCTCCATGAGAGGTGCCAATTGCAACTGCTAAAGCATCAACTCCGGTACGATTCACGAATTCTTTGGCTGCATCTGGATCTGTTAGTACCGCGTCTTTTTCTTCAACTGTTGACTCTTCAATACCAGCTAGTTTTCCAAGCTCTGCTTCAACCGATACGCCTTTTGGATGAGCCAAATCCACAACCTTCTTTGTCACTGCAATGTTCTCTTCAAAATTGAGGTGTGATGCATCAATCATCACGGAAGTAAATCCTACGTTGATGCATTTCGCCACTATTTCTACGTTCTCTCCATGGTCGAGATGTAGAGAGAGGGGTTGTGGAACATTTTTCGCAGAGGTTTTTACTATTGCTGCCAAATATTCTAGTCCAGCATATTTGATGGCGCTAGGAGTTACGGCAACAATTGCTGGAGAGTTTTCTTCAATTGCGGCTTCAGTGATTGCTAACAGAGTTTCCAAATTGTTTATGTTGAAAGCGCCGACAGCATAACCTTTTGCCACGGCGGCAGACATAATTTCTTTATTTGCAACAAGCATTTTTTGTCCCGGAGATATTTACTGAGTTACGACTATTAAAAATGATAACTTAAGTTGTCCAATAAGAGAAAATTTGCAAACCCTCTCTTTGTAGTTGTGTTTTTAGAAAATGCTTTACATCATCGTCTTCGATGAAGCGGTTTCCTTTCTTATCGTTGTGTATTGGGATTCCTGTTTGTCGCAGTTTGTCGCCTTTTGCGAAATCTACAAAAATATGCTGAGTGCCTTTAGCATGTAGAATTAGCTTGAGGCTTGTTAGGTTGCTTGCAGGAATACTCTGTGCAATGATGTAAACAATACTCTTTGGTTTCTTTTCTATAGCTAATCTTTTGAACTCTTCCCATGTTTTTACACGAATACTTCTCTTCTTCACTTGATTGCTGTTCATGTTATATACATATGTTTGATTCTCAGAGTTTTTAATATGCGTGTTGTTTTTTGTGTATCTTTGCCCCACACCAATGGCATTCTATTAGGTGCATGGGAATAGGGTTGCCACATTTTTGGCATCTCCATTTTTTATCCTCTTCTTCAAGCCACTCTTCAACTTTGCCAGCCTTGAGTTTATCCAGATTCTGGATCAGGTTTTCACCATGTTTTAACTCAGAGTCGTATATTATTTGGAATTTTCCACAATTTGGATATGTATTGCATTCATAGCAAAAATCTAGTCCTTTGGTTTCTAAGCACTTGATTATTTTGCAGTTTTTGCCCCAGATTTCTTCGACATCCCAACCATCAGTTAATATTGTTTGGCAGCCTTCACATCGAATTTTTTCTGGTTTGCAGTTCTCTCTTTCAGCTACATGTCGACGAAGCTTTTCCGAGTCTTTGTACGCTCGGTAGATTATACATGCGCCACAGTAAAGTCCACATCTGCCTACAAGATTTTTGTTAACCAAACCTGTCGCCACTTTTTTGCTGTCAGTTTGTCTCCTTAAAAGCATACTGGTGTTTAATGGTGTAGAAGATAGGATTCGAACCCACGAAGACCTACGCCATGAAGTCCTGAACTTCACCTCTTTGACCAGACTTGATGCAGTGGGTAAATACGCGTACATATACGTTAAGGGGCCTTTTAGAGGTCTGAAGATATTCGTGGAGGGAGAAAGAAGAGAGAAAGCGTCTTCTGAGCTGTTACCGAGTGCGGAAACATAGAATTTTGCATGCAGACTCGGAACACGATGGCTTTTCAGCACCATCACCGCTAATGAATCATGAAGAAGTTATGCGAGACCTACAAAGAGAAAAACATAAAGAACTAACAAACATAGCCAAAAAACACAAACCGTTAGACCCAGATCCAAACGACTCAAGTTTTGAAGCCTACGAAAAATGGCTAAGCCAACATAATGGTGACACTAGACTATGGGCTAACCAAAACGGCTACGAACCACAATCACTCAAATCCGAGTTCGTAGAGTTCAAAAACGGTAGGCTACAACACGACTCAGACATATGTCCGAACTGTCAAAAACATAAATCAAACTGTCAATGCAACCAAAAACAAACAAAACCATTCAATTTCAGTTATAGAAGTTGATAGACAAACAAAAAAAGGAAATGGGAAGACTATCTCACTATAGCCTTTTTGAACCAATGCCTTCTCCACTCTCACATATTTTGGTTTAGTCCATTTCAAACCATAGAATTGACAATAGTGACTATAAGCGTCTATAAGATTGTCTTTGTGACCATCTGAACAATTTTTGTTTGCAATAAATTCTTTGACCTTTTCTGGTTGATTCAAGTCTACTTGTTTTGCTAGATGCCTAAGCTTTCTTCCAATAGAAATCAAAGTGGATTCTTTTCTTCCAAGTTTCTTTAAGTGCAGCAAAACTGCAAGAGGTCCGATGTTGGTGCAGAGGGTGGGATTTGAACCCACGAAGACCTTCGCCATGAGGTCCTGAACCTCACCCCTTTGACCTAGCTTGGGAACCTCTGCCCAAACAACTACACAATCACACAACACAAAATTAACTCTTACCCACCAACCACAATCACCACCTATTGGGATCCAAATAGGAAGGTCTACTTTCTGCGCAGAGAACACAAAAACCAAGCCTACCAAA
>Ga0209635_10000017_pt1 | contig 89552 bp, 82 predicted proteins | sample DeeMarSWOR230_32_FD_187463 | JGI IMG/M metagenome (GOLD analysis project Ga0209635, IMG submission 187463) | Marine sediment microbial communities from White Oak River estuary, North Carolina - WOR-2-30_32 (SPAdes) (version 2) | ecosystem: Environmental > Aquatic > Marine > Intertidal zone >...
CAACACCAATAGCTACTCCAACACCTACTCCAACACCAATAGCTACTCCAACACCTACTCCAACACCAATAGCTACTCCAACACCTACTCCAACACCAACAACAAGCCCAACACCAACACCTACCCCCCAACCCACATCAATGATTTTGAGTCATACAAGCTACACCTCCATTGGATACTTCCATGTAGTCGGAGAAGTTCAAAATACTTTGAGCACTAACATAGAATATGTCGAAATAATCGCAACATTTTATGATTCAAGTGACACAGTAATTGGAACAGCCTTCACCTTCACATACATGGATATTCTGAAGCCAAATCAGAAATCGCCCTTTGATTTAAGTAGTTACCCCGATGAAATTACCCCAGCAAGCTATAAATTAACAGTAGATTACCTTACAACTTCAGAGCAACCATTATCAGGACTTGCAATACTTAGCCATACACCTTCAGTTGATAGCTTGGGCTATCACAAGATTGTTGGAGAAGTCAAGAACAATGCTGATAAAGAGGCAGACTTTGTTCAAATAGTTGGAACCTATTATGATTCTGCTGGCAAAGTTATAGGGGCAAGTTACACTTTTACCAACCCTGAAGACCTCGGCGTGGGCGATACAGCTCCGTTTGAACTCAGTAGCTATCCAAGAAAAATTAACCCAACAAGTTATGAATTACAGGTTCAAGGAATCTGAAAAACGAATCAAGAAAAAAATAATATATCTATCCATTGAAAATTAGATATTATTGGAAATGTTAATCTTTTTAGGTGCAAGTGCTTCAGCACCATTGGGGATAACAACAATGCCTGGATTCATTAATTTTTTAGACAAAACAATCGGTAAATACCAGATCTATAATGATATTAAATCATCATTTGGAAGAGATTTGGATTTAGAAATTCTTATGGCTGAGCTTGAAGATTTATCGAAACCTCAAGATGAATTTATAGATTCAATTTCAATTTAAAAAGTTTTTATCTTGAATTTAATTCAGGATGTAGCGAGTGTATTAGAATTTGTTCATAGATATCTATCATAGCTGAATCCTTCAGAGTTTTTCCCCTAAACAAAGTGCGAAGCTGATTCGTTGTTATCAAGGATACAAGAACAGGTTTTCCCGTTTCTTTATTAATCTCTTTAAGTTTCTGATATACTTGACTTCCACGCGAAGCAGCTTCGGTTGCATGCCTATATATTCGTGTGTTAAAATCCATTGTAGATCCTCGTGTTTTACCTACATAAATTATTCTTAATGGATCAGCAAAATGAAGAATATAAATTCCTTTCATTAAAAATCTTTTATCAAAATGCCTAACCTTTACTTTCCAATCTTTATCCAAACCAATTTCTACTGGATTTTCAATACACTTGTCTCTATTCAGAATCGTAATAATCATATCATCATTCATTGAAGATCAATTTTTATTCTGTATGTGTTTTTAAGCAAGGTATTGTCTTAGTCTTTGTTCATAATATTTTTTTGCAACTTCAAAAGGCTCTACAAAAACTTCTTCTTCACTTGCCTCGTTCTCAGAGCTACGCCAATCAAATTCATCCCTCTTATCCTTAGGAGTCAGTTTTAATGGTTTTAGAAAAGTCGTTATATTGGATTCTTTTGCTTCACATGCACGAGCAAGAGCCAGATACAGGTGAATTTGCACAATTAAAATACGCCATAAAACAGGTCTTGTCTTCGGATGAAAATTCAAGAACAATTCTCCTACTGTGTAAAATGCTTCTTGAACTTTGGATCCTTTTTTCATTAATTCATTTTCGAACTCTCCATAACTCATGCAACGTGATAAATTATCGGATTTATCTGATCCTTCAATTATTAGAGATTCGATTGCATTATCTAAACGACCTGCGTATATACCTTGAGGCCAATATTTGGTTGGATTTTGTTCTATTTTTTCAGAATTTCTAGAATTTGGATCATATTCTATTTTAGGTTCTACCCCTGCCATCGTATAATCGTTAGTAAATGAAAGATATACATATTTTATCAACTCATATCGCGTTTTCACGTTTGGATCAACCGACAAATCTACTAATGTTAAACGTTTTTGCATTAGTTTAAAAATCGTAAGAGGAGAAATCATATTGTATAAAGTTGATTTAAAATAGTAGCCTCTTGAGCTTAACCATCCAGAGCTCTTTCCAAGATTTCCTTTTCTAGCAGTTCTTGCTAAACTATAGACTCTATGTATGGCTCTTTCTGACATTTCATTAAGCAAAAAAAATAACGGTTCACATTCTTCATATAACCTCTTTCGTGCATCATATAAGTAGTCTCTTCTAGCATCCTTTTCAGCCTTCTTCTCCTCAAGTTTAGAATTTAGTAGTGTAATAGATTCTTGATTTTTCTTTGTTGAAAAATGAGTTATTAATGCAACAATCACTGATCCTATAATCGCTATAACTGATAAAACAATTTCAACTGACATAAAATCTCCTTAATTCAACTATATTCAAAAAATAAATAATAATTTTTTATTCAATTTTCGAATAATATTCCATTTTTTATTGGTTATCAGTTAAGCGTCATATAATCGATTTCGACTATACTCTACATTGATATGAGTTTGATTTTTACTGTTCTACCTTTTTTTCTTTTAATTCATAAAGTTTAGTGAATCCTTCTTTTTTCATATAGTTGTGAATGGAGGCTTCTGATCGAGAAAGCATTTTTCCAAGATCATGATAAGAAAACTCTTCATCTTTCCTATGCTCAAGAATAAACTCTTTTTCAAGATCTGTAAGATATCTAGGTTGTTTTTTAGGATGCCAATAGAATTGAAAAAAGACTTTGATACATTTAATATACTCTCTTCTTGTGAGAAGAGTATTCATTATAATATCCAAAAGACGTATTCCGTTTTCACGATAATATTTAAAATACGCACAGTTTTCTTTTGAACATTCATACATTATCAAACAGTTTTTTTCAAAGTTTGCTATCAGATAACCATCTAAAAGAGATAGCAATCCTTTGGAAATTGGTTGCAGTATTTTTTGTTGTTCAGGTGTTAATTCCAACGGTTTTCCATCTTTTCTTCTAAACTCTTCAAAGACAGGTTGAAACTTCAATTCAAATTTAATTTTTGATGCTTCACGTAACTTTTCGTTTTCTAATTCTTTTTCTGACTTTTTTTCCAAATTTTCTGTTTTCTGCATTTTTTTTATTCCTCCTCATAATCTAAAGTCTGAATTGCATGACGATTAACGTAAATCATAGCTGTTGATTGCTGTTCAAGATCTAAAGTTCTTTTAACATCTACAACAGAAGTCAAAGTATCTCCTCTTCTACGTGCGATTTCTCCTGCACAAAAATCTCTAAACAAGTGCATCCAACATCTATCATTTAATTTCTGAACAAGATTCAGTAATTGCCTTCCTGAAAGGTGTTTATGAGGAAGAAACTTGTAACTTTCTCCAAAAACCATAATTCCAGAAGGGAAAAGGTACTCTGTTTCAGGGCACACAGAGTCAAGATAATCCAGGTATTCTAACACAGGTTTCATGTACTTGTCTTTGATAGGTACTCTTTTGGTTCGTGTTTCCTTTTTAATAGAGTATCCTTCTTTGTTAGTTTTTGTCCATTCTTTCCACTCTTGCTTTAAAACAACTAAAGGTCTATCTTCATAATTTGGATCATTCTCTTTTAACCAATTAAGATATTGGAAAAACCCTTTCTTATGTTTCTTTCTGATAGTGTAAGTGAAATAGATTAAACCATCATCTTTAACTTCCACATCTTTTCTTAGAACAGAAGCAATTTCACTTCTTCTTTTACCCATTCTTGAAAGAATACCAACAAGAGCTTTACTTCGTAAACGGAAATAGTTATTGCCAATATAAAGGACATCTGCTTTATCCATCATGCCCTGGACTTCTTCAGAAGTTAGACTTTCTCGGTGTTTGTACTCTTTTTTCGGATTAGGCAAAATCTGATATCCCCATTAAACTTTTAATCACAAACCAATTGCCACGAATCAAAAAAAGGCCATTTTCATTCTCTAAAAAGAAAATATTTGGCTCATGATTTCTGTATCTATTCAATTTGAAATGAATAAACCGTCCAGTAAAGCAGTATTCTTTAGTTTGAATAACTACTAATTTACCTAGAAAAGGTTTCACTAAATCCAAGAAAGAAAAAGGGGGGGTTGTGCGGGTGACCTCTCCACTTTCAATGGATACGTTTATATTACGAAATAGCAGTTTTAGTGAATACTTAAATTATTTAATTAAAAGGAAAAAAAGAAATGTCAGTTTGGCACGGAAATTTACGTAAAAAGAAGCAAACAGGCGGAAGAAAAAGAGCATATCGAATAAAAAGGAATTTTGAAAAAGGATCATTTCCAGCCGAAACCGTTTTAGGAGAATCTAAAAGAAAAGTTGTCAGAGTTCGCGGAGGCAAAATGAAAGTTAAACTTCTAAAAGAAAAATTTGTTTCTGTAACAGATCCTAAAAAAGGAATAACAGAAAAAATTAAGATTTTGCGGGTTATAAGAAATAAAGCCAATGTAGATTATGATAGACGAGGGGTTATAACAAAAGGTGCTGAAATAGAAACAGAATTGGGTCGAGCTCGTGTAACTTCACGTCCTGGAAAAGACGGTGTGATAAACGCTGTTCTTATAAGTAAAAATTAAGATTTCTTCTTTTCATTTCTTATAGTATTAGCTCTATTTTTAAAAAGCTTGGCTGCAATTTTATTAATAAATTGCCCTTTCGAATATTTCTTTTCAACTAATAATAATCCAGTTCTAACCCAAGGTTTTTTTGGGTAGCTTATGTCAGGATCAAGTTCGCATTGAAAACCTAATTTTGAAACAACGTTCACAATCTCATTTATTTTCGGAGATTTTACAGCAAGATTTTTAGATATCCTGCGACCCATTTTTCTTGTTCTATTTGAATCAAAATAGGCTGGCCATATTACGCTTTTATCCTTTTTTCTCACTTTCAATCTTCACCTAAGTTATTTATGTGAATAATAGGTCACCAATTTTCCTTCGTTTTGATCAACTCTTACAAACCCAAACCTCTCAAATTGTATAATAGTATTAGGTTTTAAATTTTTACAAGCGCTCTCAGCAAACCCATTATTTATAGAAGCGTCAGGCATAATAACAACACAAGGAATATTTGCATTTTGACAAATCCAATGAATAAATTTTGACCTTAATTTTTTGGCTTCCTTATATGATTCACTAACATAAGATGCTTTAATATCATTATCATTAATTTGATCAATTCGAAAATTAAAAAGCTCCATTAATCTAAAAATTTTATCTTTGAATGAATTTTTAACATCATTTTTATCAATCCAAAATGAAACCTGATTTTGATTTCCTTCCGGTATAATTTTGTAAGTTCGAAAACCTATATCAGGATTTTGAGGATGAAGCTTAAGAGTAGCTTCAAAGATTCTAGGCACAAATTTTACTGTGAGCAAAATTGGATTTAATACAAGAAAGTATCTGTTAGTCTTAGGATCCAAAAATTTCCTGTTATAAGAATATAAATTCTCCCAGCTTAGAGTAACATCAGCTGTTTTTGGTCCCACATCAATAATCATTTTCTTGATCGACTCTGGTTGTATCCCACGTTTTTTTAATGCTTCAAAAGTTGCTAATCTGGGATCGTCCCAACCATAATAATCACCATCTTTAACTCCTTTAATGATCTTTGATTTGCTTAAAAGGGCACCAGTAATTTTTAATCGACCATAATGAATTGTCTCTGGATAATCCCAAGCAAAATATTCATACATATATTTTTGGCGAACCATATTAGTTAAATGCTCTTTTCCACGAATAATGTGGGTGATTCCCATAAGATGATCATCTATTCCTGCTGCCATGTTATAAAGTGGCCAAACCCGGTATTTATTTCCAGTTCTCGGATGAGGAGATTTATTTGTGTTAATTATTCTCAAAGCAGGCCAATCTCTAACTGCTGGATTAGGATGATAAATATCTGTTTTAATTCTAACAATAGCTTCACCTTCAGCATAAGCCCCTTCCAGCATTAAATTCCAGTGCTTTAGATTTTTCTTTACTGAAAAACTTCTACATTTACACTCTTTTTTTTGGTTTATTTTTTTTCTAAAATCATCCGGAACACATTTACAAACGTAAGCTTGTCCCTTGGATAGAAGCTTTTCAGCATAATCATAATAAATTGGGAGTCTATCACTTTGAATGTATTCTTCATCAATAACACAGCCAAGCCATTCTAAATCTTTTCGAATAGAATCATAGAATTCTATAATAGGTTTTTTCACTTTAGGATCAGTGTCTTCAAATCTTAAAATGAATTTTCCGCCATATTTTCTTGCGTATTCATGGCTTAGGATTATCGCTCTTGCAGATCCTAAATGCAGAACACAATCAGGATTTGGAGAAAATCTTGTTATAATCTTCGAGTATTCGTCAACACTTTTTAGGGGTGGAAGCTTCCTTTTTTCCTTAATTTTCTCTTTTTTATCAGCATTTGGCCATCTCTTTTTTACTATTTGAGTTTGTTCTTCAATAGAAAGAAGATTTATTTCTAAAACTGTTTTATCAATTAGGTTTGATAAATCTTTTATCCTCTTCTTAAGATCTGGGTACTCAACTATTATTTTTCCAATAATAGCACTCGATTGAGCTTTTCCATTATGTTTTATCGCATTTAGAAAAGTAACTTTTTGAATAATTTCGCTTAACTCTTTGTCTTTATCAAGAATCAACATTTTTACCTTCAAATGTCAAATAGATCTTTGCACTAAGAATTGTGCAAATGCTTTTAATTTCTCCTTTGCTTCAGATGAAGGCAAATATTGCTCTACGGAAAACCAACTATTTTCAACCATTTTTCCAGCTATTTTCTTTACATATTCAAAAGAACCGTGTTTTTTTATGATACTTATTGCTTCATCTCTTACTTTTTGATCAGAAGTGTGCATATCCAAGATTTCTATAAGCCTTTTTCTTTCTTTATTAGTCGCGATCTCCAAAGTATGAATAACTAACAAAGTTCTTTTTCCTTCAGTTATATCCATTCCAATCGCCCCCTTTTTTTCCGCAAATATTTTACTTGTTAAATCTAAAATATCATCTTGCATTTGAAAAGCAACTCCAATACTTTCAGCATACCTTCCGAGCCTGACCACCAAATCTTTATTAGCTCCGGCCAAAACAGCTGCAATTTTTGCAGCCATTCTAGCTAAAGTACCAGTTTTATATGCACACATTTGCAGATAATCTTCTTTAGTAAGAGGGTGAGAATTTGTTAACCCCTTATGCCATGCAATATCCATTGCTTGACCCAAGCTTAGATTAATCATTTCCTGAACATAAATTTCATAAATGTCCCGAAGAGTATCTGCTGGAATCTTATTTCTATTCATAATAAGAGGCAATAATGGAAGATAATACATCGCATTCCCAGCATTTACCGCAATATCCAAACCAAACAATTTGTAAGTACATGGTGATTCTCGTCTTAGTTCTGATGAGTCTTCAACATCATCTATCATCAAAGTACCATTATGTATAACCTCGGGAATTATAGCAAAGTCCAAAAGCTCCATTGGATTTTTTCCCAAAGCCTCACATATTAATAAAAAAAGAGCAGGACGCCATCTCTTGCCGCCTCTATCCAAAATATCCCATATAGGATTTGCTACACCTTTATCCAAAGTTTCTAAATTGTAACTATAACTAGGAGGGTTAACTTGGAAAATTATATCAGCCTTAGAAAACTTTCGTGGAATATATTTTTCTATTGTTTTATCTATGAGAGACGTATACTCTTCGATAAAAGATAAGATATTCAAATATTAAGAATCTCCTCTTCTGGCATAGCTTTCTAAATCACAACCTCTTAATCGCAGCCATTCAGCTGTTTTACCTGTTACGACAACAGGTGTCTTACTCAGTTCATTGATTGTCTTTGCTCCCACGAGGAACATAACATTCCTGAGTTCAGCCAACAAAAAAGACAATAAACTGCTGGTTTCATTAACTCCACAAACTGCTGCTCGAAGAACAGGCCGAGCTATGCTCGTTAGACTTGCATTCATTGCCAATGCCTTAGCAATATCTAAACCAGTTCGAATCCCTCCAGAAGCAATAACTGGTATTCTCACCCCGTTATGTGCTTCTGCAATACAAGTAGCTGTTGGAATTCCCCAATCCCAAAAGGCTTCCCCTAACATGTGTTGATCTTGATTTTCTTCATTTATTGTTCGATAAAACTCAACAGCAGCAAAACTTGTTCCTCCAACACCACCTATATCAATAGCTTTTGCTCCAGCGGCTTCTATTGCCTTTGCTTCTTCTAATGCAATTCCACAACCAGTTTCCTTCACAATTATAGGTTTATCTATTGAATTGGCAATCTCAGATATCTTTCTGGTTATTCCTACAAAATTAGTTTGACCTTCAGGTTGAATTGCTTCTTGGAGTGGATTAAGATGAATAGCAACAGCGTCGGCATCAATCATTTTTATAATTTTTTTAATTTCTTTTACACCATAACCATGAACAAGTTGAACTCCTCCAATGTTAGCAATAAGAAAGGCGGTTGGAGCTTTTTCTCTAGCCACAGCAAAAGTTTTCACTAAATTTTTATCTTCTAAAGCAACCCTTTGACTACCAACGCCCATTCCAAGCTTAAGATTTTCAACAGATTCAGCAATAACAGAATTTATTTTTTCAGCTTCATGCGTACCTCCAGTCATAGCTCCTACAATTAAAGGAGCTGATAATCGATGTCCTAAGAATTTTGTTGAGAGATCAATCTTTTTTTTATCAATTTCTGGAAGAGCTTTATGAATAAATTGAATGTCTTCAAAACCTGATGTAACTTTCTTAGCTTGAGCAAGCTGATCTAGACAAATCTTAATGTGGTCCGCTTTTCTTTTTTCAGTTTCTTTTGACATTTTTACTCCTTCTCTAATAAGGTACCTTTAACTTTAGAACCGGTTAGAGCTTTGTAAACACGGTTAGGTTCATTTGCATTAATAATTAAAACAGTAATACCTTGTTCGATAGCAGATGTTAACTCGTTTATTTTTCCCAACATCCCACCTGTAACATCCAATGAGTTTGAAGCAGCTATGCTGTGCTTTTTGTCTTCCAATTCTTTTAAGGTGAGATGTTTATACAACTTTGAATTCTTTGTTTTTTTGGGATCTGAGTCACATAACCCATCAACATCTACTCCTATTACAATTTTATTTGCTCCAAAGTTTCGAGCTAAATAAGAAACGATTTGATCACCAGAAATTACAGTAAATCCTAAAGTGGAATCTAATATAGCATCTCCATAAAGAACTGGTGTAATTCCCATTTTCAATAATGATCCAATAATTGTTTGGTCAAAAAAATTAATTCGCCCATTCTCTGTAACAATACATGAAGATGGAGCTACGCTAACTGAAGGAAAGTTATGCCAAATAAGCGCATCCATAAAGAGTCCATTTAAAACAGTCATTACATGATGAGTCTCAGCAAAACCTACTTTTTGATATTCTTGCTTTAAACCTTCTTTTATACCATATTTTTTTGCTATAGGATGACCAAAACTTCCTCCACCATGCACAATTATTAATTGATTAATGTTTGCTTTCTTTATCTCATTAGCTATACGATTTATTATTTCAGTTCTTGCAGACAGTTCTCCACTCTTATCAGTTATCACTGAACCACCTATTTTCAAGATAGTAAGTTTATTTGACAAATTATTCCCCTTTTCTTGAATTCATAACAATTACTTTTTCATTATTAATTTGAACTTTATCACCTGATTTGATTTTCGAAATATCAATAAAATCCACGCAAGGTATATCGGATATAATTGCTCCTACAGCAATAACTGTTTCACATTCTTTATTGATAATACCAGCAGGTGAAGTCCCATTTTTTTTCATTCTATATAAAGTATAAGATCCAACTGTCGAACCTTTTCCGGTAGGAAAAACTAAAATTTTATCTTTTACACTTTTTCCTTTGAGTTCATGATCTTTTTCAATTATTTGACCGGATAGCGGATCGACACCCCCATAAAATGAAATAGGTTGTGAAGTCACTAAGGCTAAATTCTCAGCTTTTCCTTTCATTATAATTCTTCCCTTCATTTCCATTTTCCAGTCACCCCCGCGTCCACACACTGCTTTATACTACCCATTTTTGTGAGCATTTTATTATGTCTTGAATAATAACATCCCTTTGCCGAGGTTGTTGCTACAGATTTGAATCTACCCTTTAAAGGAGCAACAGCCATACAAGTATCGCATGCAAATTTTCCTCCTGCTTTTTCAATTATTTTAGTATATCCACGAATATCAGAAAGCTGTTTTGTACTTCTAGAGCTAGCCACCCAGAATTCAGTGTTAGGACAAATTTTCTTATTTTCTAATAATCTAGCAATCTCGGCAATTTCTTTGATAGAACAATGAGGACAACCAATGCAAACTAATTCTATTTCAGAAACTGTATCATTTATATTAGAGTAAGCTTCTTTTATGTCACTCTGTTCTATAATAATATTATCTTTTGGAATTCGATACTTCTCAGATCCAGGAGTAATATTCTGGATATAGTATATTGGCTTTGAACCAAAGGTTACAACGGAAGCAGAAAAGGATTTTAATCTATCCAAATCCACTTCCTTTATGCCGGTGATATAAGGGATTTTATTTTCAGCCTTTTTTCCTATAACATAGCCTAGAGCGCCAAAATCTGAGAGATTTTTTAGTTTAGCGTTAACTATAATATTAATATCTGGAATTCGATTTTCATCCAAATGGAGACCATAATAAGGTGTTTTACCTACAAATGCAGCTGCCAAAGCAGAAGGGCCTCCCTCTCTATTTGTTTTTGCACCAATAACTGAATTGGCAAAAGTCACTGCTGATGATTCTGACCAAGCTATATGCTCTCCATACCGAGGAAGATTTCCTATTAGATAAGGTGTGCAGGTACATGATACTATAATACCCATCTTTTCAAAAGCTTTAATTACCAATCTCTGTTTTTTCGCAAAATCTTCACTTATTCCAAGATTTTTCCAGTTTTCCAAATCCATTCCTGCAGGATTAAGAGTAGTTAGAACTCTTACCCGTCCATCTTTGGCCAATTCTTCCAAAAATGCTAATCCAGCATCTCCTAAGTTATGGTATGAAACTCCAGATACTTGAACAGAACCAACCTCTATTAATTTATCAGCTCCATAAATATTTCCAAGAGCAACAAGGATTTCCATAGACTTTTTGACAGAAAATCCTTTATCCCCTCGTAACATACTTTCTTCTTCTCTTGTTAGATACATAGAAATCACAGATAATTATTCAAATTAATTTGATCGTAGTCTACTTTTTTAAATCCTTTTCCGGCAGTTTTATCTGGAATAGTGGCATCTAAACCAACTTTGCATGTCCTAGCTTTTTTTCCTTCGCTTAGATCGCCAGAAGGATCTAAAGATGATCCTCTCATATTTGGAAGAACAACTGCATTTTTATCAGCTTGGAATCTAGTTGCCAAAGACCATTCAACATCATTTGAGTCATAAATATCTATATCATTATCAACGATAACACAATGTTTTAGTGATCTATGACCCTTAAAGGCAGCTTCAATGGCTTTTTTGCCATCATCGAAATGTTTTTTTCTTATTTTTATTACTGCATGAAGCCAACTACAACCTCCTGGAGTTATATAAACATCTTTGCAATCACACACTTTATTAACAGATGTGTAGATAGCGGGCTCCATTGGCATTCCCATCAAGAATTTATGCTCGTTTTTTCCAGCTAGTATTGCCTGATAGATGGGCTTTTTTCGGTGAGTAATACATTTTATCTCAATTACTGGTTGTTGTCTTACTTTATCGACTATTCCAGTTAAATCCAGAAAAGGTCCTTCCGGAGCCTTTTCTTTTTTAATTCTTCCTTCCAACACAATTTCACAATTTTTAGGAACTTCAATATCAACTGTCTTACATTTTACCAATTCTAGAGGCTCAAGAGAGTTGGACATTGCTAATTCATCAACACCTTTGGGAAGAGAAGTTGCAGCAGAAAGCAAAGTTGCTGTGGAATTACCGATACAAATAGCTATTTCAAGCTCTCCACCAGCTTTCTTAAGAGCAGTATCTGTTCCTCTTTCTTCAACAATTCTAGCTACAAACTTGTTTTTATCCAGTAACATTAATCTATGAAAACACATATTTCTGCCCAATTCAGGATCTTTTACTATTGATACACCTGAAGGGATATATTTACCACCATCTTTTCGGGTGTATTTAAGTATCGGAAGCTTGGTAACATCAACATTTTTTTCGACAACTTCTTGACATTCTCCTTTATTTACCATTTTGGGCGGGATTGGATTTTTCATAGCTCTTGAAAGACTACATAAAAGTTCTCGCCTTTCTAAGTTCAAAGCGTTTGCAATTAATAATTTAGAAGAAACCAATCCTGCAACTACAGGGATTCTTGATTCTTTAACTTTCTCAAATATCACAGGTTTCTCATTAAGAGAGCTTATTATGGCAGCTATCTCATATTCAGTTGTAACCTCTCTAGTTACATGAATTAATTTGGCATTTTTATCTAACTTATTTAAAAAGTCCCTTAAACCCAATTTTTTTGCCTCACTCATTAGTAATGAAAATCAAGTTATATTCCTTTAACTCCGATTTTAGTTCTAAGTACTTGAAAACCTTGTTTTTCTATTTTCTTGGCAACCTTTTCCTGCAGTTCTTTTCCAGGAGTTAAAGCAGTCATACAACCCCCTCCACCGCCTCCTGTTAATTTTGCTCCAAAAGCCCCATTTTTTTTGGCAAGATCCACTAAATAATCCAACTCCTTACAAGAAACTTCAATTTCTTTCAAAAGAGAATGATTCATATCCATCAAACTGCCAACTTCTAATAGATCAAAATTTTTGATAGCTATTCTAGCTTCTTGGGCTAATATTTGTGCTTGGTTAAAAATTGAATCATATTTTTCAGGATATCTTGTTTTTCTTTTTGCTACTCCTTTAACCATTTCTTTTGTATTTGCAACTATTCCAGTACTACCAATTATTATTTCAACTGGTTTTTCAATCGAAAGGCTCTCAATCTTATTTGGGCCGCCTTTCAAATTCTTTTGAAACCAAAGTAAACCTCCAAATGTTGCAGCTGTATTGTCAATACCTGAAGGATTTCCAGCATAAGCTTTTTCGGCTTCATAAGCAATATCGTTAATTTCTTGATTTGAAAAAGATAAATGAAATTCCTGGGCTATAGCCCGAGCAATAGCTACACTACTGGCTGCAGAAGCACCTAATCCACTAAAACCAGGAAGAGAACCACCCAACCAAATATTTAATCCTTGATTCTCTAACGAGAGATTCATTTTCTTTAACATTCTTTTTATAGATTCTAGCTGTTGAAATTTTTTCTTTTCAGCATAACCTTTGGAGCCTTTTCGATCATCATGAACCTTAATAATCTTATCGTTTTTTATTACTTCTGCATCAGCAGTTGAATCTACAGCTGAAACAATACCAGGAATACCATAAACTACAAAATGTTCTCCAAATAAAATTACTTTACCAAAACCAGATCCTTCTCCCAATAGCTTACACCTTGAACCATACGTATTATTGAAAGTAGATAAAAAACATTCTTTTTATTCATAAATCGTAAAAAATCATAATCAAATACATAAAAGAGTGATCAAATCTAATAATAGGCGGAATGTAGCAAAGATTTTAGTTGCTCTTTTTATAAGATTTAAACTAGACCTAATGAGGAAAAATAATTAGAATGGCACAAAAAAGCTTATTTGATTTTACAAAAAAACCAAAGGAAAAAATAAAAAAAGAAAGCAAAACAAACACTTCATCAGATATAGTGTCCGATGCCGTTCAGAAAACTGAAAAATATAAGAGAAAAAAAGATCAACTAATATTTCCTCCAATAGCTCCAAGTTTTTTGTCTCCTTCGTATTTTGTTTCAGCAGGTTATAGTGGCCCAGAAAAAAAAGCTATAATAAAATTATATGAACCTGAATCTGAAACAATATACTTTTGGCTAGATAATACAAATCATAAACCATATTGTCTAACAAATCTATCAACAAAAGAACTTGAAAAAATTCCTCGCTTAATAAATCATCAAGGGTTGGATCATTTTGAAATTATACAAAAATTCGATCCATTATCTGATAAAAATATTAATGTAACAAAAATTGTAACTAATGATCCTCTATCCATTGGAGGTCGAGAAACTGGTTCGATCAGAGATATAATACCAGAAGATTTTCCAAAATATGCTAACCAACCAATAAAACCAGAAGACATCAAAGTTTGGGAGGCAAAAATTCGCTATTATCAATCCTATATTTATGACAGAAATCTTTTTCCCGGAATGATCTATAAAATCAAAGACAATAATCTAATTCCAGTTAATCTTGAAGATAGCGAAAAAGCAATTGATCATATTAAAGAAAAATTCAAAGATGCTACTCCCCAAGAAGTTGAATATATAGAAAAATGGGCTAGATTGCTAGAATATCCAGCTCCCAAATTCAAAAGAGCAGCTATAGACATAGAAGTTCTATCCCCCATATCGACCAGAATTCCTGATCCTCGTAAAGCAGCTAATCCGGTTATTTGTGTATCTTTGTATTGTTCAGATAAACAAAAAAAAGTTTTAATTCTAAAACGTCAAGGTGTACGATTCGGAAATGAAAAATTACCTGCCAATACTGAAATAGAATACTTTCAAGAAGAAAAAAATCTTCTAGTTGCTGTGTTTAAATTCCTCTGGGATTATCCATTTATTATTACTTATAATGGAGATGATTTTGATCTCCGTTACTTGGCTAATCGAGCAAATAACTTAGGGATAAGCAGAGAAGAAATTCCTATAGTGGTAAGACAACGTGTTTGCCTTTTAAAGTATGGTGTTCATTTTGATTTATACAGATTCTTTTTCAATAGATCAATAAAGATTTACGCATTTAAAAATCGTTACAAAAATGTATCTCTAGATGATGTAGGAAAAGCTATTATTGGAATAGAAAAAATTCCATTAGAAAAAAAATTTAGCGATTTAACATATAGCGAACTTGCCAATTATTGTCTTAGAGATTCAGAAATAACTTATAAACTAACAAGTTTCCAAGATGAGTTATCAATGAAACTTATTCTGGTCTTATCCAGAATCAGCAGCATGCCTATGGAAGATGTAAGCCGACAAGGAGTATCACGTTGGATAAGAAATTTTATTCATCGGGAACATAGAAGAAGAAACATATTAATCCCCAATTATGAGGACATTCTTTCTAAAAAGGGAAAAACAACTACCACTTCCATTATAAAGGGAAAAAAATACAAAGGTGCAATAGTTGTTGAACCCGTTCCAGGTATTCATTTTAATGTTGCAGTACTAGATTTTCCGAGTCTATATCCCTCAATAATAAAAGTTTGGAACCTTGGATATCAATCGGTACGTTGTCCCCATTCAGAGTGCAAAAAAAATTTAATACCAAACACATCCCATTGGGTTTGCACAAAAAAACGCGGATTAGAAAGTCTTCTTGTAGGATCACTTAGGGACATTAGAGTAAAATGGTATAAAGTAAAAGCTAGCGACATAAAATTATCAGAAGATCTCAGAAACTGGTACAGCATAACTCAAGGAGCATTAAAAGTAATATTAAATGCTAGTTATGGAGTTTTCGGTGCAGATAGTTTTGATCTTTATTGTCCTCCCGTAGCAGAAGCCACAGCAGCAATTGGAAGACATGCAATAACACAAATATTAAACAAATCAAAAGAATTAGGAATTCAAGTTTTATATGGAGACACTGATAGCTTATTTTTAAAGAATCCCAGCAAGGAACAAATCTCGGAATTAACTCTCTGGACTGAAAAAAGATTAAAAATGGGAATTGATGTTGAAAAAGTCTACAGATATGCAGTTTTTAGTTCACGAAAAAAGAATTATCTTGGCATTTTAAAAGATGGAACAGTAGATGTAAAAGGATTAACTGGAAAAAAAAGACACATACCTTCAATCATAAAAAATGCGTTTAATGAAATGAAAGAAAGACTTGCTCAGGTTAAGAATCCGGCTGAATTTGAAGAAGCTAAAAAAGATATCTCCAAAATTGTTTATGATTGTTATATAACAATAAAAAGAAGAAGATGGGAAAATATTAATGAGCTTGCATTCCACGTTGTATTGGGAGAAGACTTGCATCGATACACTAAAACTACACCCCAACATGTAAAAGCTGCACGAATCCTCCAAAAACAGGGTTTTGAGATAAAGGCTGGAGATTTAATTAGTTTTATTAAGGTGACTAGGGAACCTCGAGTCAAACCCGTTGAAGTAACAACAAAAAACGAAGTTGATGTAGATAAATACGTGGCTTATTTAAAATCCACCTTTGAACAAGTCTTAGATGCTTTAGGATTAAGTTTTGATGAAATTATTGGATTAACAAAGCTTGAAAGATTTTGGTCATGACTAAACAATTAAAGATTATGCAAGATAAAAAATTATAAAAATATTTTTTTAATCGACTAAAAAACGATTAAAGGATATAGATATAAAACTGAAAAGATAGTAAAAATGCCGATAATTAGAGATATTATCATCACTACTTGCTTTTCAGTAAGATACCGGTGATAGGTTACTAAAGTAACTAAACTACGTCTATGTTCAGAATGCAACTTTTTACCATTGAATATAACACGCGGTCTCTTTTGAACGATAAAAATTGATAATAGAATTAGTGCTGAATTAAAAACATACGGAATAATTGAAACAATTAATGATGACTTTAGATCCGTTATTATAGCAAAAGAGGCAAGTGTCATACCTACAGCAAAAGAACCAGTGTTTCCCACAAATATTTTACCTTTAAAATTAAAAAATGCAAGAATTAGCCAAACTAAAATAGGACCCAACATCAGAATAAAAGATGGAGATAGGACCATTAAACCAATCAGAATTATTGCTGGGCATATAGTCTCCAAACCATTTAATCCTCCTAATTGGTTTATTGTGTTAGTTACAATCATAATAATTAATGGTATTATCAAGAAGTAATAGAGTTCATTGAATTGAATTACTCCTATTATTGGCAAAATAATGGATGTTCTCAATCCATTCTCTATTGCAAAATAGATTAGTGGTAGAGCCGCAATCAATGGCATAAATGCTTTATATCTCCATTTAAGATCTATCCAATCATCTAATAATCCCATAAAACCCCCAAATAAAATACAAACTGCAAGAGTCAATGGAGCTGAAACATTATTCGAAGGACTAACGATACCTGTGAAATAAAGAAAGAAAAGATATACTGTAGTAAAAAGAACATAAACTATTCCTAAACCATCTGGAATTAACGGGTTTCCAACTTTATGTTGATCAGGTTTTCTTGGAAACAATGTTGACCTTCCTTAACCAATCAAGTTGATGTTGCATTAAAGAAGCTTTCATAATCTATTTCATATAAAGCTACTAAAGGAATTACCCCACCATACTCAAAAGGCGATGTATCAAGACCAGAAATGAAAGCTGGTTTAAGATATTTAGGTTCTACACCTGGTTCATCAGGCGATACTCCCGCTGCTTGAGATGGTTCTGATTCTGTATAAAGTTGTCTGGCCCAACTCATCATTTTATAAATTACCGTGTCTCTTCCTCTTGAATTCCAAATCCATGTACCAGTATTTTGATTTGGCTCGCCAAAATCATTCTCATCAATCCACATTAAATCTTCTTCGATCCAACCATCCTCAATAAATCGATCCCTGCTAGACCCTGAAATACTTGCCATCCAACTCCATTTTCCCTCATCACCCCAAATACCAGCAGTTGCTAGTAGGTTTCCTGATTGATCTTGACCTATGAAAACGGTGTGAAAAACCAATATGTATTTTACATCATAATTAGCCAACATTGGTATTGATTGTTCTTCAGGAGACATAAAAATAAAACCAATATCCTCTATTTTTGTTGTATTAACTGTAGCGTTATCAGCTAAAGTAGTAACATTTCCCGGTATCCCGAGCCAATAACCATAATCCCACCAACAGCAAACCACATCCGTTGATTGCAAATTATTATTTGTATAATTTAGCATATCAATCCATTCAGATACAGGATCATCTGGAGCAATTGGAAGACTGCTTGAGGTAATAGTTAGTGGGGAATAGGCTGCAGTTAATGATCGAGGGATGCCCCCATTTTGGGGCATAAATGAGAGGCTCAAAACTAAGAGTAAAAAGATCAACAAAATAGCACCATAACTGTATTCTTTACTTACTCTTAGCAGTTTGCGCTTAGATTTTCCAATTACTGAACTATTTTCCTTTAATAAGGCAAAGAAAGGATTTAATAGACCAACAATTCCTTTTGCAGCTAGAAGAGCAAAAGCTGGAGCGAATATAACGAGTAAACGAACCATAGAAGCAGCGAAATATAGGGATGTTGCACCAAAAATCAAAAGAAAAACATTTCTATTTGTGGGATTTTTTACAGTGAAATATATTCCGGTTATGAAAAATAAAACACCCAAACCAAGTTCATAATAAATATAAGCCCAAGTTGAAATTCTGTGTTCTGCTACAGATTCTATTAGAGGACTATTAGCACGAGTAGTTGGGAATAACACTGTAAGAAACTTTCCTGCAACCTGTGCTAAATAACCAAGTTGCCATGCTGCTAATATTCCAACAATAATTGCTGATATAATCGCAATAGTGATGTAAAGCTTTGGTTTTAAGGATATTTTATTCTGGAATGCTTCTGCGAGACACAACAAAATAAATAATGCTACTACTGGCAAAACAGCAACAGAAATCAAATAATTCAGAGATATATAGGGCCATTTTGTTGCTATAAAAAGAGCGAAACCAAAAGTTATGCTATAAGAAATTAGAAGACGAGTATTATATCTTTTTAGTAAAACCAGTGCAAAAACAAAAATAACTGCCAAACTTATCAAAAAATAGGCTGCGCCCCAACCTAATATGAAAAAAGCTAAAGAAACAGCAGATACAAGAGAATACAAGATTGATGAAAACAAAGATCTTTTTGAGTCAATTGATCTTAAAAATGTGAAAATGAACAATAACAGTCCTATCATACCTGGAAGCTCACTATCAAAGAACCCAACAGAACTCCTCTGAAGAAAAGAGGGAAGTAAAGCTAGAAAAAGAGCAGCGAATAAACCAATAGTTTTTCCACCCATATCTTTGCCTATAAAATAGAGTAGCAAACATGCAAAAGCACCCAATACTGGAGCTAACATTGCACAAAAGGTCATCAAATCAAGATTAAACCCAAAAACTGCAACTATTCTATATAAAACCGCTGCAGTCATAGGTAATGAAGGCAGGGACTTAGACATATCCAAACCATCTGGATACCATAATTGATTGTTTCTCCACCCTGGATCAGGAAAATAAGGTGAAAGCAAACCATCTTCCACCATTTTTTCAGTTAAGCTATATTGATAATAGGGATCAAATTCATTTAATCTACTAGTTCCGGAAGGAATTTCCCAGCGCAAGGGCAAAATACGGATACTAAAAGCTATGAGAAGAATTAGAATTAATGCGGAATAGCAAAGTACTGATGTACGACTAATATTTCTTAGACTACCAATAGATTTGAAACCACTAGTTATCCTGCTATTAGATAATGCTGTTTCCTCCAACACTCAATGTATCTTGCTTGAATTATCTCTTTTAATTATTAATGTTATTAATAATTGTTATTCAGTTTTATTATTGTATTAAGTATTGTTTAATAAAAAGTAATTCAACTGCCAATAAGTCATTACTTATAGGGTTTTATTTCCACATCTATTGGTAATAAAGAGAGTTTTTTTCCACAATTTGGACATTTTCCATCATGCTGGTGTATGATTTCATCAGGAGGCTTTAGATTTCTGCCTTTATATAAAACATGATGGCATTTGTGACAAATAACGCATTGTGGCATCTACGCTTCACTTCCATAAAAATAACATCGACATCTATTTAATGGTTACTAACTACCAATTTGACAAACAATTCTGGAGAACCTTTTTCTTATTCAGATTCATAACGTGAAGGTTTTGAACGTTTCTTTATGGCTACAACCCCAATAGTAGTTATTATTATTGAAGAGAAGATAACAATGAAAGATATCTCTGGAAACGCTTGAGAATCGGGAATACCCATCGTCAAAGGAAGAGTGGCCAAAACAGCTGCAGCTAATCCTCTAGGAAACATTACAGTCATTAAATTTTTAACTGAATTATTAAAATCAGATTTTATAGTTGCCATTCTAACTACCACAATTCTAATCCCAAGAAATACAAAAGTTATCAATAAGCCAAAAATTACTGATGAAAAAGATGAAAAAGCAAATAACATTCCAGTAAAAACGAAAAAGAAAGAACGAATTAAGAAACTAATTTGACAATGAAAAGCACGAACATTATCATCTATTGATACGGTAGTTCTGAATTTCATAAGTTTAGCAATTGGTTTACTATTTCCAATAATTAAACCAAAAAATAGAGCTGCAATAGCTCCACTTCCCTGTAGAAGAGTAGCCACCACAAATGCTAACATTAATACAGCCAATGTGAGCATATACGAATTAGGTTTTCTTTTTAATTTCTCCAACATAAATAACCATAATATTCCAAAACCCACACCAACAATAATACCTACAATAAAAGCCGCTCCAACTGAGCCTAAAGCACCAACTAAACTTACTTCTCCTGATAGAATGATATTCATTGCTACAACCGCACCAACAGTACACAAAACATCAGTCATAATAGACTCTAAACTCAATAGTGTCTCAACTTTTTCATCTACTCCTAGTTTTCTGGTTAGAGCTATTACAATTAATGAACTTCCCCCTCCAACTATACTACCTAAAAGTAGACCGTTGAGAAGCCTCCAACCAAGAATCCATTTGCAGAGAGCTGCAGTTAAAATAACATTCAATATCCAGCCTAATGATGCCATGATTATGGCTCGCGGGCTATTCCTAACAGCATCGTTTATATTCATATTCAAACCTCCATCAAAAAGTATGATCATAAGGGCTAAAGCTGAAAAATAGGGTGTGATAGCAAGTAACTGTTCTTGAGCGAAAAACCCAAAAATAGGACCCATAATCACACCTAACAAGAGCAGCAATAGAGGATCAGGGATATTTGTTCTTTTGAAAAATTCTTCTCCAAGAAAACCAAATATGATGATAACTGCAGCAACCAAAAATGCCAATACAGCTATATCCAAACTATCATCATTCCTAGAAGATTAGTTGATATAATTCTTCTTTTCAATAGTTAAGATTTACTATCTAATAAATTCACCAAAAAAGATAGATTTTAGAAAATAATGGTAAAAAACAGAAATAAAAAATGAGTTTTGATTTTGTAACCTTTTTGAAATAGTAGTGACTTTGAATAATCATTCGAGGATAGATATTTTGGACGCCCATACGCTAATAATAACTGAAAAACCAGATGCAGCTAAGAGAATAGCATTTGCTCTAGATGCTAATGGAACCCCTATAATCAAATATGAAAAAGGAGGTTCCTACTATATTGCAAAAAGGAAGTTTTTAATAACTATTGTACCAGCGCTTGGACATTTGTATACAGTAACTATTCATAAAAAGAATAAAAAGAGTTATCCAGTTTTTAATTATAGATGGAGTCCTAAATACTTAACAGAAAGAAAAGCTGGCAAAATCAGAGATCGCATTGAACTTATATCGAAATTATCAAAAAAAATTGATAGATTCATTGATGCATGTGACTCTGACATTGAAGGAAGCATAATTGGATATACAATTCTAAAATACGCATGTGGAAATAAAGAGAAATTAGCTCACAGAATGAAATATTCAACATTAACAAAAGAGGATATTTTAAAAGCTTACAATGAATTATCTCCTTCTTTAGATTTCGCAATAATTAAAGCGGGAATAACAAGGCATGAAATAGATTGGCTTTACGGAATTAACCTTTCTAGAGCACTAACAGCAATAGCAAAAAAGTATAGTGGTCGTTATACTAATTTAAGCACTGGAAGAGTGCAGGGACCAACACTAAATTTTATTAAATTGCGTGAAATAGAAAGAAAAAAATTTATTCCAAAAAATTATTGGCAAATAAAAGCCAAAATCAAAATAGAAAAATCAATATTTCTTGCACAATATAGAAAAAAATTCCTAAAGAAAAAATCAGATGAAATCGATATTATCGATAATTGTAGAGGAATAAATTGTGTTATACAAAAGTTCGAGAAAAAGAAGTATCGGATGATGCCTCCCACTCCATTCTACTTAGGATCATTACAAATGGAAGCATATAAACTCTTTAAAATAACTCCTGAACAGACTTTAAAAATTTTGCAAGGGTTATATCTTGCTACTTTGATCTCTTACCCAAGAACTAGCAGTCAAAAACTTCCAGCATCCATAGGTTACAGAAAAATAATCCAGAGACTACAAAAAAATTCTGAATATAACAAATTAGCATCTGAAATTCTTACCAAAAAAATACTAAAACCAAATGAAGGAACAAAGATTGATCCAGCACATCCTGCTATTTACCCTACTGGTAATAATCCAAATAAAGTTCTAAAAACAAATGAAAGAAAAATATTAGATCTAATAGTTAAGAGATTCTTAGCTGTTTTTTGTGATTATGCAATCAGAGAAAAAACCAAAATAACCATTAACATTGATAATTATTTGTTTTTCATAATTGGAAATCAAAGCTTAGATTGGGGGTGGATTAAATTCTATAGACCTTATTTCAAACTTGAAAATAAGATTATTCCAACTGTAAAAGAAAACCAAAAAGTCAGTTTTATTAAATTAATTTCAGAAGAAAAAACCACAAATCCCCCAGTTAGATTTAATCCAAGCAGCTTATTGAGAAAAATGGAAAAAGAAAAAATAGGAACAAAAACAACTCGTTCTGGAATAATTAAGACTCTAGAAAAACGGAAATATATAATCGGTGAAAAAATTTCGATTACTGAATTAGGAAATGAAGTAATCGAAATCCTCAAAGATTATTGTTCTAGTTTAGTTTCAGTTGAATTAACACGTAATATGGAAGTGAGAATGAAGGATATAATACAAGGAAAAGAGAAAAAAGAGACGATAATAAGGGATACAATCGAATTAATTAAAAAAACAATAAGAAGTTTATCAGATAATGAAGAGATTATTGGAACACGTTTAAAGCGTGTGATCCAAAAAGGCATGTTCAGAAGATAGTTGTTGGTTCAAGTTCTTTATGTCAAAATGGAAAATTAATATTGATAAGGTCAAAAAAAAAGATGAGAAAGCGTTTTGTTGTTTGTACATATTATTTTGAAGTACTTGCAAAACGCAATATCCTCTATCATAAAAAGGAAAAATAAAACCTTTAAATCAATTATGCAAAATCTGTGGATGTCATACAATAAGAATAATGAATATCAGAGACAAAATGTGAGATTTATGTTTAGATCTAGAAGGTACTTCAAAAAAAGTTACGATTAATAAAATAAATTTCGATTATTCCTCTTAAGTATGTTTATAGAAAGATCATATTTTTAAGAATTGCAAAAATTTGATATTAATTTGAATACTAATATTACAGATTTGAGAAAAATTCATTAACGAGAAAAGTCTCTAAAGAATTAAGATATTTCAAAAAAGTGAGTTGTTAAAAATGTCTCATAAAGCTAAAAGAAGGGCTTATTCGGAATTATCTCCATTTCAAAGATGGTTACAAAAGATATCTGATTTCAAGCCTTCAGCTTTAGTTATTACCATTATATTAATCTCATACGCAGTTTTTCTCTTCGGTGGAGCTTTGTTCGCAATTGTAAATCCATTAATGCCACCTTATATCAACAATAATTTTATTTTTATTTATCCTGATATCACATCCCAATTTATCTCTGAAAACATAATTTCAGTAACAATATATTTGATGGGATTTGCAGGTATAATATATCTTTATAGAAGCACGAAATACGTTTACAAACCTAGACAAGCATACATAAATGCAATAATGGGAGCTTCACTTTTGCTTATAGCATATTTGATCTTAGAAGGAGTGCTTCTAAGAAAAATCGGCTAAAATAATAAGTTACCAAGGATGCTTTTTTAGTCTCATTTTAAACGCTACATAATTAGTTAGCAGGTGAATAGGTGGAGTTATTAAAATAACTACTAGAGCTAATTCCCAAGTTAATATTGATAGTGGAATAGAAAATAATAGAGCGCCAATTACAAAATCAATTTGATCAACTATTGGAAATAACCCTCCTGGAGAAATTCCAATTCTTCTCTTTGCAAAAGAGCCGAGTAGATCACCTACTAAAGCACCCAAGGGCGGAAGGATAATAAAAAGAGTAGAATAATCAAAAATTAGAAATTCTACAATCCCTACCAGTATACCTACTAGTAAACCAAAAAAGAAGCCTCTGAAAGTTTTGTGATCACCAAAAATTCTTTTGCCATCAAAGAAATTTTTTCCAAAATCCATCGGAGTTCCTCCACCAGCAAGAACTGGAACTGCGTTTGCACAATAAGCTGGAAAGATAAATAACAATGCTTCAGCAACCAAAGTAATAATTGGCATTTGATTAAACATAGCTAAAAGACCTCACAGCTGTGTATTCCAGTTCCGTTTATTCTTAAAGTACATTGGGCATCCTGCAAAAAGGTGGGAGCCTTTTCAATCTCAGAGAGAATAATTTGAGGTTCCATGGTTGGTTTCATCACGATTATTGTTTCTGCCCAGAACTTTAACACTCTTGTAGCTACAGGCTCTACGCTAACAAATGATTTATCAAAAACACTACGTACCTGACTAGTAATAATTATTGGCAAGCTATGAATCTTGGTATTTTGTGCTAATATTGCTAGCTGTCTATTTAATTCTCGATTTAGAGTAAAAATTTGTTTGGAAGAAGATCCAATTTTAGCCCTATAGAGGGAAGTGAAAGTATCAATTATTATCAAACCAAAATTTTTTACTATATATTCGGATAGATTATCTATAACAGCAGTTTGTTCTTTGAAATCAACTGGTTTTAGTAAAAGAATTAGATCTGCAACCTTCTTTGAATTTTCTGATGCTATTTGAGATAATCTTATTGAAGAAAAAGTATTATCACAATCAATAAACAGAGTTTTTCTATTTTTTAGAGCACAATTTATGGCGCATTGCATCAAGAGAGTTGTTTTTCCTGTTTCTGGTTCACCGTAAATTAATGTGATGCTTTCAGGAGAGATTCCGCCATCCAGATAGTTATCTAAACATTCACAACCTGTCTGAATCTTATCTATCACACTAATTCACAACCCGATAAGGATCAAGAGACTAATATTATGTTTCTTCGGATCCATTGTTTTTATTCAAATTTAATTAATAATCAAATAATTAAGGCTGTTTAAAACTAATTTAGTGATTTGTTAATCTTTAGCCTTAAAAAATTCTTGAATTTCTTTAGATAAAATATCATCTTTATTAGGCAAAACTTTCAGTCGTTCATTTATCCAAGAAGGCAGGAAGGCACGACAGTAGTATGTAGCAAATCGATAATCTAGAAAAATTATAGCTCCTTTATCTTTAAGAGTTCTGATTGGTCTACCTGCAGATTGTGAAGCCTTTTTCATAGCAGGTAAAAGATATCCATATTCTTGACCTCTCCCAGGAAAATGTTTTTCATAGTACGTTATTTGAGCCTTCACTCTTGGTTTTGGTTCAGCGTAGGGGACACCTACAATTATAGCAGAATTCATTTGATCACCTGGAAAATCAACTCCTTCTGAAGTCCGGCCCCCTTGAACTCCAATATAAACTGCACCGCCTCTATTGCCATATTCTTTGAAAGCAAGTACTAATTTTTCATTTATCTTAGAACTCATTCCTCGATATTCTTGAAAGAGTGGTTTATTCAAAACTTTTTCAAGACCTTCGTTCAATAAAGAGACGAGAACATCAAATGAGGCGACAAAAATTCCTATATTTCCTGGAGTGTTTGTAACAACTTCATTAATTCGATGTATCATTGTTTTATACATAATAGCAGTTCTCTTTTTTAGAGCTGTTGATAAACCCAGACAAACTATTGGTAGAACATTTTCTTTGGGGAAGGGGCAGGAAACAAATGATTGAACTGTATTTTCTGGAAGTTTATTTATGAGGGCGTAGGCTTCTAATGGTTGTAGAGTACCTGACATTAATACATTTGAAAATGTAGAAGAAAAAACAGGGTAGGTAATCTTAGAGGGATCTAAAGCGAGTACCTCAAGTTTTCCAGTTTTTGCTTTTTCTCTTGTAACATATGAAGTTGCTATATTAATATAGGAATCATCCTCCATGGTATTTATCCAATTAATTAGAAATTCACTCATACCATGAATGTAAGATCTAGGAGTTTTGCCTTCAGAAAGCAATTTTTGTTTTATTGAATTTCCAACTTTATGAAGATTATTAAAAAAGCCAATAGGATTCTCAATATTACCTATTTTTTGAAGTATTTCTAAAATAATTTGAGGTTCGATTATCTGTTCTCCTCTAATACTTAATATAATTTTCTCAAGTTCAGTTCTTAAGAAGTGGGCAAAAAAAGCAATTGTCTCATTTCCAAACTTCTTGGCCTCTAACTCTGCCTGTTTTAAAACAAAAAGGGATAAACTACGACTTGATATATTTATTGCGGTTTCTGGCAGATTATGTGCTTCATCAACAATTAGAATAACATCACTTAGCCTAGTTTCAATGGTTTTGAGAAAAGCATTACGAATAATTGGATCAAAAATATAAAGATAACTTAAAGCTACAACCTTAATGTCCGATAAAGATGATTTCACAAGTTCATATGAACATAATCTCTTCTTTCTACAAAAATCTTGTATTTCTGAAGAAGTATATGGCCGCAAAGAAATCTGTTGTTGAAGTCGAAGAAAATCGAATGCATCTTGTTCCAAATTAAGGTGGTATTGACATATTTTTTTTGATTTTAAAAGTTCACAAACCTCCATATGAGATTTAGAATCATTAGATTTCTTAGAAGCTACAACATTTAGACACATATGATTTCTGCCACGAAGCGAAACACCAGATACCTTTTGCTTCTTACAGATATTTCTCAGCTCTTCAATTACACGATCATGCTGTCTATGGGTTCGAGCAACATATAATATTTTTAAATCGTTTTCGATTGCAATTGGAAGGCAAGCAGAGAGAGATGATACAGTTTTTCCTAACCCATTGTTTCCCTCAATTAAAACAGATCGTTTATTATTAACAGAATCGTACACACTTTTTATAAACTCTCCTTGATTAGGACGTACGGTTTTATAAGGAAAGAAATTATCAACTTTTTCTGGGATCAGCATAGCCTTTTTTTTGTTCACTTCACCACCTTTTTTTAAAAATATTAAATATTGAAAGAGAACCATGCTATAAATAGTCAATGGAGGAATATTGAATAGAAAGAGCAAAAGTATTGAAAGGTGAAATACTTGAAGATGATACTCAGTTTCTGGCACTATATGTTGAAGCAAAAAATTCATGCTTAGTTATGTTAAGTGAAAGAGAGGATAAATTAGGAACATTAGCTTTAGCTGTTCCCAATCCTAAAGGATTGCTGGGACCTGTTACTTCTCAAACCTTATTAGGAGACAAGCATTCAATATCAGCTAGAACCATGGCAGAATATATTGTTTCAAAAAAAGGAAAGATAACCCTAGTATCAGTATATCTCGAAAGAATGAATGAAATACAAGCAGAAAAAATCTTTTTGAAATTAATTGAAAAAACTTTTCTTCAGGAGAAACAAAAAGAAGAAATAAAAAATTAGTTATGTAATTAAATGTTCCAATGTTCTTAATCAACCTAGATAAGTTTTGTAAGGATTATCAACAGAGGCCTATGATTGAAAAAAACTATTGTAATAAAAGTAGATCCAAACAACCCTGAAATAAGCAAGATGATAATAGCGGCTAAAATAATTAGAGCTGGTGGTCTTGTTGCTTTTCCAACTGAAACAGTGTATGGATTGGGTGCTGATGCATTAAATTCTAAAGCTGTAAAAGCTCTTTATAAGGCTAAAAATAGACCTCTAGATAATCCGCCTATAATTCATATCGAAAATTTTAGTCAATTGGAACTTCTTTGTAAAAAAATACCAAATAAAGCTAAAGTATTAATCGATAAATTCTGGCCAGGTCCGTTAACCATAATATTTAATCGCTCTGCATACGTACCTAAAGCAAGTACAGCAGGATTGGAAACTATTGCTATTAGAATGCCAAAACACAAAGTAGCGTTAACTTTAATTAAATTAAGTAAAAGTCCAATTGCTGCCCCAAGTGCCAATTTATCAGGAAGACCAAGTCCAACTTCTGCTAAACACGTTTTTGATGATCTTCAGGGTAAAATAGATATCATTTTAGATGCAGGATCAACTTGTATTGGATTAGAATCAACAGTTATCAATTTCACTTCTTATCCCCCTGAAGTTTTACGTCCAGGAGGAGTGCCAATTGAAGAGCTAAAAAAGGTTATTCAAGATATAAAGATTCACCCTTTTGTACTAGCGGATAAAGAGATAAAATTCAAAAAGACACTTTCCCCTGGAATGATACATAAACATTATGCTCCAAAAGCAAAAGTCATTTTAGTTGAAGGGGCAGTTTCTTCAGTCATAAAAAAAATTAGAGAGTTAACATATTATTACAGATCAAAGAGTCTTAAAGTTGGAATTCTTGGCACTCAGGAAACGATTAGTTACTATAATGCAGATGTATTAGAGACTCTTGGTAGTCGTTTCAATATGGAAGTTATAGCAAAAAATTTGTTTGGGCTATTAAGAGAATTTGATAATAAAAACGTCGATATAATAATCGCTGAAGGAGTTCCTGATGAAGGATTGGGTCTTGCAGTAATGAATAGACTTCGAAAAGCTGCGGGATATAATATAGTTAAAACCTAAGCTGTTGAGAAAAACTTATATCCAAAGGGATATTTGTTCGTTTAGAATTTAATAGGTAAAAAAATAATTGGTGAAAAATATGTCGTTAGGTGGAGGAAACGTTCCAATTCTAGTATTAAAAGAAGGTACAGGAAGATCAACTGGACGTCAAGCTCAAAAAAATAATATAATGGCTGCAAAAATTATAGCCGAATCTGTAAAAAGCACACTAGGTCCATGTGGCATGGATAAGATGTTAGTAACAAATTTTGGAGATGTAGCTATAACAAATGACGGAGCAACTATTCTAAAAGAATTAGAAGTTCAACATCCTGCTGCAAAGATGTTAGTGGAAGTTGCAAAAGCGCAAGATAATGAAGTAGGCGATGGCACCACAACAGCTGTAATTATTTCAGGAGAATTACTTTCAAAAGCTGAAAGTTTGCTTGATCGAAATGTGCATCCAACAGTAATTATTGAAGGCTATAAAAAAGCAAGTGAGAAAGCACAGAAGGTACTTGAAAAGATTGGTATTCCAGTTAGTATAAAAGACGAAAAACTTCTCAGAGAAGTTGCTATTACATCTCTATCCAGCAAAGGAATTAATGTTGCTGAAAAACATTTTTCCAAGTTAGTCGTTGAAGCAGTAAAACAAGTAGCAGAAAAAATCGACGGTAAGATTAAAGCAGATATAGATTTAATCAAAGTGGTAAAGAAACATGGACAAAGTCTAGACGAGACAGAACTTGTAAAAGGAATGGTAATCGATAAAAAAGTTGCTAGTTCGCAAATGCCAAAAACCGTTAATAATGCAAAAATTGCACTGTTAAATGCTAAATTAGAAATCGAAAAAACAGAATTTGATGCAAAAATCAATATAGAAAGCCCTGATCAAATGAAACTATTTTTAGATGAAGAAGAAAGAATGATTAGAGAAATGGTTGATTCCATCGAGAAATCCGGTGCAAATGTTGTTTTCAGTGAAAAGAGTATCGACGATATGGCTGTATACTTCTTATCTAAAAAGAATATTTTAGCAATTAAAAGTGTTAGTAGCAGTGATATGGAAAAATTAGCAAGAGCTACTGGCGGTAAAGTAACAAGTAACATCATGGATCTGTCCTCAGATTCACTTGGGAAAGCCAAATTAGTTGAAGAAGTGAAAGTTGCTGAAGATAAGTTAATTTTCATAAGAGAGTGTAAAAATCCTAAAGCGGTAACAATAGTAATTCGAGGTGCATCTGCACAAATTCTTGATGAAGCAGAAAGATCAGTACATGATGCGCTTTGTGTAGTTAGAAATGCAGTTGAAGATGGCAAAATCACTGCAGGCGGGGGAGCACCTGAAGCAGAACTTGCTAGAAACTTGCGAAATTATGCGGTTAAAGTAGGTGGAAGGGAACAATTAGCAGTGGAAGCATATGCAGAAGCTTTGGAAACTATTCCATTAACTTTGGCAGAGAATGCAGGCCTAGATCCCATAGATATAATGGTAGCCTTGAGAGCGGAGCACGAAAAGGCAGATCATCAATATTTTGGAATTGAAGTAACAACAGGAAAAATAAAAAACATGTTCGATTTGCTTGTTCTTGAACCATTAAGAGTCAAACAACAAGTAATCAAATCAGCAACTGAAGCCGCCAATATGATACTAAAAATCGATGATTTGATATCAATCAAAGGCAGCAAAGCACCTCCAATGCCTCCCGGTGGTATGGGTGGCGGCATGGGCGGTATGCCAGGTATGGGAGGCATGGGCGGTATGCCAGGTATGGGAGGCATGGGCGGTATGCCCTACTAAAAACCAAAAAACTTCTTTTTCTTTTTTATTTTTTTTGACAAATATTTGTGTTTAACAGAATTAACAAAAAAATTACTTCTTATTTAATAGATAGAGAATTGTTAGGAAATTTCATTGATCTTAATTATAAGTGTAAATCTTATATCTTTAATAAGTCCAGAAATATTCGTTGAATATGAAAGCAAAGTATCTTTTTCGGAGAATTCGTTATGAAACATGTTAAGATTACAGCTTTTGATTGCCCTGACGCATGGTTCCAAACTTTAAGCGCTATCTGGAATAAAGGGGATTCATTTCAGGTAGGTTATGGTTCAGAGGTAACAAATACCAAAAAACTAAACATATCAATAGAAATAAAACATCCTGAAAATCGACCTTTGGTTAACGATAAAGCACCCTGCGATATGAAATATGTGAACTGGTATGCACTGGCATATTTATGGTGCGGAGAGAAACAAGATGAAACTTATACTTATGGTTCCAGAATCAGAGAACCAGTCGATCAAGTCGAAGAGGCTATAAAGAGATATTTGGAAGAGAAAAGAGATAGGCAAGTAACATTAGCAATCAGATTACCACAAGATATTAAAAAACAAATCCATTCAGAAAAACATGAACCTCCTTGTTTGAGCATAATTGATACCGAAATACTTGATGGAAAAATGCATTTGACTTGTTATTTTAGATCATGGGATGCTTATGCTGGCTTGCCAGCTAATATTGCTGGAATACAGCTATTCAATGAAGCTTTTGTTGATGAAATAAATTCCAGAGGTAATATGAGTTTAGAAACTGGAAAATTAATTTTTCATTCAAAAAATTGCCACATATACCAAAGACAAAATAATTTAGTTAAAGATTTGCTTCGTCCAGAAAAAAATGGAAAAAATAAAAGGCTAAGTGAGGCAATCAAGAAAATAAAATAAGTTAATTTATTGAAGTTTATGCTTTTGTTTATAATATCTTGGCTTATTGATGGTGATATTTTTCAACTTCATGATTTTTAATATCTAATTCAATTCCAGCTTGATTAAATAATTCTATGGTGTCGGAGTCTGCATGATAACGTTTTTCACAAACTACCCGTTTAATCCCAGCGTTTATTATCATCATTGCACAAGTCCTACAAGGGGTCATTTTGCAAAAGAGGGTTGATCCTTCGAGAGGTATACCAAATCTAGCTGCTTGCAGAATTGCATTTTGCTCAGCATGTAAAGTTCTAACACAATGTTGAGTTGTTTTTTCGTTAAAATCAATAACTTTGCGCAAATCGTGTCCTACTTGATCACAATGAGCTAGACCAGCAGGAGCTCCAACATATCCTGTTGTCATTATTCTTTTATCTTTAACGATTACGCATCCACATTTTCCTCGATCACAGGTAGCTCGTTTCGATACAGCTTCACAAAGATCTAAAAAATATCTATCCCAATCTGGTCGACTCATTTTGCTCATCCAATTCTTTTGATAAGGTTCTTAAATCAGTTATTAAAACATTCTAATAAGTTTAAAGAGTGTTTTACTTTAGAGTTTATTTTACTAATTAAATTTCAGATTCAAATTTGAATAATTAAATAATAAGAAATCACAATGCAAGATATAATTAAGTCTGAGATACAAAATTCTTTTTTAAATTATCTTCAGAAAAAAGACTTTAAATATTTATTTTAGAACTATGAGATATTCTTAGAATTTTTTCAGTCCTTTTTCTTAACCTTATTTTAAATAAAGCAAAACTAGAATAGAACAATTTTATATAATATTTAGTCAGGCATAGAAAGAAATTGCTAACTCCAAAGATAATAGAAGAATTGGGTGTTTTTCTCAAAAAGAAGTTTTATTTGCAAGTAGCAAATGCAGCAGTATGTCTACTTCTTAAACCGGCTGTAGAAGATTATGAAATCCTTTTTGTTAAAAGAGTGAAAAGACAATCAGATCCATGGTCAGGGCAAATTGCTTTTCCAGGAGGAAAACGTGATTTGGTAGACAGAAATTTAAAAGACACCATTATTCGTGAAGTATTTGAAGAGACCAATATTAAACTTAAAGAGAACAATTTTGTGGGAGCTTTAAAAATTATTGATTCTGAACTAAATAGAAATTTTAAAATTCTACCTTTTATTGCTCTTTTAAAAAAGAATCCAAGAATTGAGCTTAATAAAAATGAATTAGAAAGCTACTTTTGGATTTCTTATGATGATTTTAATAGAAGTAAAGGAAATGCAGGTTTTGGCAATAAAAGAGTACCCGCATATATTTTTGGAGAAAATATTGTTTGGGGAGTAACATATAATATTTTGGAAATGTTTTGCAATTATATTGAATCAATAATAAAAATGAAAAATTAATAATTTTTAATAGAATTAAATTACAAATATTATGAGTTCTTATATTTCATCAATATTATCTAATTTAGGTGAAGCACCATGGGAAACATGGCTGTTTGGAAAGTATTAGAAGAGATAATAATTGAATTACGCAAAAAAGCAGTTGAAACACCTAAAGAAATTATTGATGATTTAAAATCAGCCAAAGTGTTGTTAGAGATAAATGGTTCTAATTCGTTTCAAAAAGATACAGTGCCTATTGAAAAATATCTTGATAATATCGAAATTTATGTTTTTAATGAAATGCAAAATAAATTTGAATCTAGAATTGTTGAAGAATGGTTAAAAAGAGTGTTTAAAGCGCGAACTAAGGAATTACATTTTGAAAAAGATAACAAATTCATATCAGGTATTCCTCGCAATAAAAAATGGATTCGAGTGAAATCTATTCCTGAATTATCAAAGAATATAATTGAAAAAAATGCTAAAGATAAAAACTTGATTATTGGGTCTCATAAAGATGGAAAATTCACGATTTATGGAAAAGAGGAGGATATTAGGAAATTCATTAAGAAGATAACTGCATTAGTTACTAAAATTCAGGAAAAACCAAAATGAGAGATACTCAGGACTTTTTATATTAACAAATATAAATAAAATAATTTTTTGTTTAGCCCAATATCTTAAATAATTCTTTACAAATTTGGTGAAGATAGCATGAATGGGATTATCAATGAAAGCTGCTGCTCTTTTTTCTGGAGGCAAAGATTCGCTTTATGCAGTTGATATTGTTCAAAAACAAGGAATTATTATTAATAACTTGATAACTCTACTTCCAACACTCCCTTGGCCCTCACCTCATGCAAAAAATATTGATGCTTTAAAAATTTTAGCCGATAATATGGAGAAAAGGCTTATTATCGTAGATTTTCAAATCGAAGATGCTTTACAAATAGAACTGGAAAATCTTGATGTTGATGCTTTGGTAGCTGGAGATGTTAATGTGGAAGCACATAAGTTAGGCTTGCAGGATTTATGTGATAAAGTAGGTATAAAATTATTGGAACCATTATATGGGAAAAATACAACAAAACTTTTTCACGAGATATTCAATAGTGGATTTAAGGCAATTATTACTGGTGTAAACCTAGAATTTTTAGATGAAAAATGGCTAGGGTTTTTAATTAACAAAGATACAGGCAAAAATTTCATTTATGAAATTGGAAGTGTGGATCCATTAGGCGAAAATGGGGAATTTCATACTTTAGTTCTTGAATGTCCACTTTTCAAAAAATCTTTTAAGATCATATCTAAAGTGAAAAGAGTTAATAAAAAAATAGCTTATCTCACTGTTTGTGTTAATTGAAATTAATAAAATTTAAAGTAAAAATTAACTAATTTCAGAACTTGCTAAAATTCTATGCTAATCAATTATTTTTTAAATCATATATTTTTGATCCCAGAAAAGGAACAAGCATTTCATTTTCATTTAATCCTCCATGGTGACCAATAGATCCAAATTTTAAACCTTTAAAATGTTCAAACCAGATGGTCTCATTATCAAATGGCAAAATTAGGAGATTTCCAACTCTTTCTAAAAATTCTTTGCTAGGGTTTCCAATTCCAAATAATCCCTTTTTGATTGCAGTAGTTATTTCCATTATTTCTGCTTTTTCTCCTAAGCTTTGGGTTAGAATTTTTTGAGTTTCTGATAATTTCTCTTGTTTTACATGAAGAAAAATATCTCTAGGACTACCTGTTGGGAGGATAGGAGTTCCTCGTTTGTTTAATTGAAGATTTCTTATAAGTTCTGGATATTTGTTTAGATATGTTGTTTTATCGGGAAGAACACCCAATCCGCCATGATCAGACGTGATAATAATTAGAGTTTCTTTTGAAGATTTTTTGTCCATTTTGTATATAAAACTATTCTTTAGTAAAGAAACAATTTGTGATAATTCAGTAAAATATTCTTCGCTTTGAGGTCCATATTGATGGGCTATTGTATCTAAATTACCTAAATGTGCGAAGTGATATGTAGGACCTTTGGTCTTTTCAATTTTTTTTCTTAAAGTTATTATCAAATCAGATGATTTGAGTGAAGGTATAATGGTACTTCCTTTAAAAAAAACCTTGGAGCATGAACTATAAGCATCTCTTATGTACATATGGCCAAAAGATTTTATCTCATGCTTATTTAGAATGTCATAAATTGTGTCTCCTTTGTATAAAAGATCAGAACTATAATTTTTTTGTCGAAAAAATTTCTTATAATCCAAATTCATGGGTTCAAAAAGAAGCGTGTTAATTATCATATCTGGTTTTTTCATATAAATGAAGTATTCAAATAGACCGTGCTCTTGAGGGGTTAATCCTGTGTTCAAGGTAGCAATTGCATTGGTTGTTTGCGATGGATAGATACTAGTTAATGGAAAAAAACAACCTTTTTTATTGAAATTATCAAAAAAAATTCTGTCTTTTTTATGATATAGCAACTGATTTAATCCAAGGCCGTCCAAAATAAAAAGCACAATTTTATTTATATTGCTGATTTCAATTTTTTTATGAAATCCTTTAATTTTCGTTGCTTGCATCTGTGTTTTAATATTAAAAAGATGAAGAATTAAATCAGGCAGATTTGAGATACAATATTTGGTATAAAATGGATAAAAAAAAGTTCCTTGCTTTTTATTCTTTTTAATAGTTTCTAGAACTTCATTAAACATTAAAATCAACTTCTTTTTGAAGGAAATTTTTTGCAATATTTAGATCGGCTAATGTGTTGATATTGAGGGCAACTTCTTTTTCTTCCAGCAGGAGAACTTCTTCATCTAATTCATCAATTTCGATTTTTGTTCCATCAATGATATTGATTCCAGCAGGTACTACTTTTTCATTATCTAGATCAAACTCATAGTCACTACTAAGACCTAATTTAACTCTTATTTCTAAGGGAACTACTACTTTAAGTGCTGATTTATTACTTTCTTTATATTTTTCAATTATTAGATCAATAATTTCACTGGTAATTAATGGTATATCAGATCCTATGACTAATACCGTTTTAAGTGATAATTCTTTGATAGCGTAAGCCATATCATAAACAAATTCTCTTCCTGGGGTTTTAATTGTATTTATTTTTAACTTGGATAATATTTGATTGGTTTGTGGCGTATAATCACTTACTGAGACTATGATATTATCGACATGTTTTGCCTTTTTTAATGAATTAAGAACATATTCAATAATCGGTTTTCCATTTAATTTTATTAGTGGTTTTTCTTCTCTAAGTTTAAGTCTGGATCCTTTGCCTCCAGCCATAATCAAGGCAGTTACACCCATGGGATCATCGCCAATAGTGCTATTATTGAGGTCATCCGAGAAATATCGTTTGTTGCACCTAGTACGTCCCCCGTTACTCCTTTGAAATGCTTGTTAGATAGAAAAACAATAAATAAACTAGTGAAAATAGAAGCTAAGATGAATACAATTCCTGTTAATCCTAATAGAGGAATTGATATTGCTAAAGAAATTATTAGAGCTATTAACAATCTAAGGGCTCCTTTTTTACCGTGCATTGCTTCAAGAAAAGCAGTGTTCATACCTTTATGAACAGGTTTTCCAGCCCAAGCTCCAATCACCATTGATAATTTAGCTGCAACCTCTATTACTATTATACTTTGTATTACAATATTAGAATTTAATTCTGAGAAAGAAAGAGCTGTGATTAGTAGGATCATAATGCCTAATACTAATCCCCCTGCACCAGTTAATTGATCATGCATAATTTCGATTTTTCTTTCTGGTGTACCATGTGCCATTATTCCATCTCCGAAATCTAATAGTCCATCTGTGTGATGCAATCCAGTTATTATCAATAATACTCCAAGCGTCAAAATTCCTGCAATTGAAGCTGGAAGAAACTGGAAAAATATCCAGCCAAAAAAACCGCAGAGGATACCAATACATGCTCCAATAAAAGGAAAGAGATACATAGTTTTTGCGCAATCAGAAAAAATATCTTGATCCATTTTGATAGGTATTATTGTAAGAAAAGAAAACAGATTCTTTATCTCTTTAATCATTTAGACTTCACTTTTTAGTCATTAAGATTTCATAATTCTTCTCTATTTCAGCAAGAAGGATATCGTTTGATATTGCACCAATATATTTTGCCATAGCAGCAACTGAAGCCCCCCCAGCACCTACACCTTCTTTGACTATTCCTGTTTCATATATCTGTAAACCTGGAAATCGAGATAAACTGAAATTAATGTCAGCAGCAAGTATTGGTACGTTGTGTATTTGTTTAACTATTGATTTTATATCAGATGATTCGTCTTGAATTATCCATCTTGTTGTACCAATTGCTATATTGCATAGAACATCTGGATTTAATGCATAAATTAATGCTAATACAGCAGTCATTTGTGTCCCACCTGCCATTAAGACAGGGATTTGTGAAGCAGCTCCTATGACTATGCCTGCAAAAGCTGGCATCATTGGATCACCGACGCAAGAAATAGCCTTTATTGGATTATCTTTTAGACTTCCAAATTGCAAATTTGAAGATTTTAATCCCAAATTTACCATTTTTGTTTTAAGCAAATGGGGATTATTAGGCATACTACTGCTGATTTTTCCTTTAGCCTTTATTCCCATTGCTGAAAGCACGCCAAGCGCAGTTGTTGTTCCACCTGGAATACTTTCCCCAATTACAAGATAATCAGTTGTGTTAGCTAGATTTTCTCCTACTATCTTTGCTCTCTCAAGTACTTCTTCCACATTCTTCACAGAGTCGCCAGTTCGTATATCTTTTCCAGGAGTACCTCCTAAATCCAAAAAAGGAATCTGAGGTTTTATTTTTAATCCTCCACTGGCAATCAATACAGGTATGTTTGCTAATTTTAGAGCAGACATAGTAATTAATGCAGGAGTTGGTATCCCACTTGGCGTTATCGGAACTCCATTAATACATTTGCATTTACCCAAGAGCAAAAGTTCAGCATCTGCAGGAGGAGTATAATCAGTAATCTCTGGATTTGCTCCAGCAGCTGAAATTCCAGGTATTTTAGCTGTTTCAGTACTTGCAATAGTACAAATAAAAAGCGAATCTTTGCCTTCAATTTCAGATAAAAAAGCTTCAGCTTTCAGTTCATTATTAGCTAATAAAACATCAAATTTTCTCTTCAGCTGCTTCAACTTCCTTTTGATATTACCTTATAATTCTTTATTTTTAACCATCCGTAACCATTAATTGTTGTTTTTTCAGTTTCAGTTATTTCAATTCTATTGTTGAAAATTGGACCATCTATCACAAAAGAGTGAAATTCACCGTGTTCCCCACAAGGATCAACATTGCCTTGTTTTAAAAGCGCATCTAAGAATTGGTGATTAATCTCTCTCCCAAGCCATTTTGTATCTAGAACAGAATTTTTAACTCGAACTACAATAGCCTTAAATCCGTTATTTATAAATTGGGTTAAGATTTTTTTTGTATCAAGGTGCCATAAAGGTTTAATTGGAGTTAGGCCAACTTCATTGCAGATTCTATCTAACCAACCAGGTTCATGCATAGCAACATCAAAAACATCTCCTGTTACCAATCCTTGAAACCCATTATCCTTTAATTCAATGAGGGCTTCTTTGAATTTTTTCTCATAATTATTTGGAGAAGTGATTTTTTTTATTATTGGAATACCAATGGATTTGGATTGGTCGTCTAATAATTTTGAATCAATTAAATGAAAATTGGAAATTGAGGCATCTGACATCATTATTAGCAAACTGCTAACGTTATAACCTTCATTAATAGCTCTATAACAAGCTAAACAACTATCTTTCCCGCCGCTCCAAGCTACAGCAACTTTATTTTCTTTAGGGTTCATTTTTCTTTCCTATTCTTCCTGATTCATTTTTCTCATCATATCTTTTGGGTTCCAGATGTGTAAACATTCTTTTGCCATTCTCTTGACTAATTTTTAATTTTTTATCTGAAATATGAAGTAAAGTTAAGAGTTCATGTTGATCTCTCACAAAAATCGCTCCATTTCTTTTCATTTCAATCAATAATTCTTTTGCTTTTCCATTCGTGAAATCTCTGCGTTCAATTGGAATTTCTTCAATAATGTACACAGGTATCTGTTTATCTAATGCTTTTCGGGCAGTTTTTAAATTTTGCAAATTGCCATAACCAAATGGAACTGAAGCTATAACTACTGCACTAGCCTTGATCATCATCTCTAAATTTTTTTTGCGAGTTTTTTCCATTATGGGAGAAAAGGGAGCTTCAGCTACAACAGGGATATCTAGAATCCTAGTAGTCTCATAATCAGTATCCAATACATTAAGAACACCAGCTGTTAAACGATAACCTTCATCTGCTAAAAACTTCATTAATCGAGTTCCTGTTCCAGCTCCCGAGATTAAATGAAGGGAACATTTTTTATACTGAGGAGTTTTTTGTGGAGAGAGAGGGATAACAAAAATAGAGTTTGTTACTAAATGTTTTTGAACTATAGCATCCACATTAAAGACTTTTTTAATATTTTTGCTAGTTAAAACCTCAGATAAAGTTCCAGCAGAAAATATTTTCCCATTTTTCAGCAATACAGCAGAATTACAATAACGTGCAGCTAAATTCAAATCATGAAAAACAGCTAAAATTATGATCTTTTCATCTACGCTTAACTTCTTTACTAAATCCATTATCTCTAGTTGATTTATTATATCTAAATGGGTTAGAGGCTCGTCAAGTAAAAGTAGTTTGGGTTCTTGAGCGAGAGCTCGTGCAATTATTACTCTTTGTTTTTCTCCACCACTAAGTTCATTTATTGGTCGGTTAGCAAATTGCCATGTATTAGTTAAAAGCATCACTCTTTTTGTGATTGCCAAATCATTTTTATTTTCCATTTGAAAACGAGACACATGGGGATTTCTCCCCATCAGTACAATATCCAGTGAATTAAAACTAAATCCGATGCTTGTATCTTGTGGAACAACAGCTAATTTCTTAGCAACCTGTATACTTTCAAGAGAGTATATATTTTCTTTATCAAGCAAAATGGTACCTTTATGAGGTTTAAGAAGACGACTTATGCTCTTTAACAAAGTTGTTTTTCCAGATCCATTAGGTCCTAGTATACCCACAAAGTCTCCCGGTTTAACAGAAAGCGTAACATTATCTATAACTTTTCTAGACCCATAAGAGCATTCTATACCATCGACATTCAATAGCACCAATTTTTTCAACCTTTAGAGCGCATAACTCTCCTTCTTCTTTTTAAAGAGCAATATAAAGAAGGGCGCACCAGTAAGCATTGTTATTATTCCTACAGGCAATTCAAGAGTAGATGCAAATGGAGTTGCAATTACTCTTGCCACTGAATCACATATTACTAAAAATATAGCGCCTACTATTGCTGATGCTGGAAAAAGTATTCTATGGTCTGGTCCAATTACTAACCTAGTTATATGCGGAACCATTAATCCAACAAATCCAATCAAACCACATATTGAAACAGCAGAAGCAGTAACTAAAGAAGCAAGTATTAAAAGTACTTTTTTTACTCTCTCAACGTTAACACCTAAATGTTGAGCATTTTCTTCCCCTAAAGCAAGCAGATTAAGATCTCGCGCATAGAAATAGGAGAGAGTAATACCAACCAAAATAATGGGCATAACTGAGAATATATCAAACCACAGAACGTTTGAAAAACCTCCAATTAACCAAAAAACAATGTTGGTGAGTTCATCACCAGCTAGAACTTCTATAAGAGCAACAATAGCATATAAGAAAAAGTTTACAGCAATTCCACATAACAATAAAGTTGTTATGGGTACTCGAGAGCCTACCCGTGAGATACTATATACTAAAAGCATAGCTATTAAAGCTCCAAAGAAAGCAGCCACTTGAACAAGACGAAAACCAAAAATTGGCATTCCAGATGCAAATAAGATAGAAATTGATGCCCCCACAGCTGCTCCTGCAGATACACCTAACAAGTATGAGTCAGCCATAGGATTTTTAAAAACACCCTGGTACACAACACCTGATGCTGCTAACGCAGCACCAACCAAGGCACCTGCTACAATTCGAGGCATACGTACTTGTAGAATTATACCAGGGCTTGTTTGTGAAATTATAGAGGGATCAATTATTTTATCCAAAAATGGAAATTGTTTGCCAATTATAGATAGAATTTCAGCAAATGGAATTCTCGCATAGCCTACATTCAAAGAAAGCAGAAGTGTCAAAAAAAGAGCAAATAATAATATAATTATAATAAATTTCCATTTTGAGGCACGTTTAAAAAAATTGGTTTCAACTTCATTAGTTGCCATAATTATCACAAAAAAAGATAAATAGAATTAAAAGAGTTCTGGATGGAATACTGCTGCTAGTGTCTCAATAGTCTCTGCTATCCTAGGACCAGCTCTAGCTAATAGATCAGAATCTATATCATAAATTCTATCATTTTGTAAAGCATTTATCGTCTCCCAACCAGGTCTATTTTTAATATCATCAAAGCTTCCCCAGAAATTAACTCCATGCTCTTCAGGTACAATCATTATATCGGGATTTCTATCTATTACAGCTTCGGCGCTTGACAAGAAATATTCCAGATCTTGATCCTCGAAAAGATTTTTTCCACCGGCTATTTCTATTAGTTCGTGTTGCCATGCCTGTGATCCTGCTGTCCAAAGAGATGTTGGATCATACCAAACTTCGTAGTAAACTGTTGGAATATAATCTGCAGTAGCAACTATTTCTTCCACATCAGCAATTCTTGAATCTATTTCATCTATTAATGATGTAGCTTCAGCATTTTTATTTGTCAATTTTCCTGCTAATTCAATATTATCTAAAACACCATTAAGTGTTGTAGGATCTAACACTACAACTTTGTAGTTCATATCTCGTAATGTTGTAATTGTTTCACCAAGAACACCGCCCGTTGCCAGTATCAGATCAGGATCAAGTGACACTATTACTTCGAGACTTGGATTGTCAAAACTTCCAACACTAGTCATATTGCCTGCTTGAACCCATTCTGAAAAATCATATGGATAGTTATCATAATCAGTAACTCCTACAACCAAGTCACCTGCATCAATTGCAAAAACAATCTCAGTAATACTTGGCGCCAAAGATATAACAGAATTAGGATATTCTTTTAATCCTATTTCAACTCCAGAATCATCAACTACTGTAACAATGTAATCTCCCGAATCATCAGGTGATCTTGGATAAAACATGTATAAACCGATTGCAGAAACTGCGATGATTGTAATGATAATACCAGCAAGAAGGTATTTTGTATTCATCTTTAAATCCTCATTGTAATGGATGGTTCATCCATCCGTATCTTATAAACCTTTACTTTTTAGCAAAACGCTTAAGTCAAACTATAAAATAAAAAAGGATACTGATCAAAATGAAACACAAAATCCCACCATTATTGAAATATTTTGAAAAAAAGGGCATAACATTAAAAGATTTAGTAGAAACTGCACTAGAACTTTTTGTTCCACATCCGGGAATTGAAACAGAGGCTAAAGCTATTGAACTTCTTGAAAACGAATTTCTCGAAACTATGTCAGATGTGAATGTTTCTTGTCTTGAAATCGCATGTTTTAGAGCACAAGAAGATGCTGAAAATGGATTAATTCCAGGCTTATCACAGGAAAGATTTATGGGACGACCCGGATTAATAGCAGACGAATTACTCGGACTATCAATAGCAGACTATATCGCGGGAGTAAAAGGAATTTTTGAATTTACCAGATTTGATCAAGCAAAACCAGGAATTCTAAAAAAACTTGGACCTATTACAAATGATGCTATTGGCGGCCTTGTAGCAGGTGTATCTTCAAATATGTACACCCAAGCATATAGAAAAAACAAATAATCTTCAACATAGAAAACAAAGATTATTTTCAAAGCAATTATTCTAAATAATTTTTTAGTTTGAATTAAGCTTTACAAAAAGCTGAAAATACACCATGACAGTCACAAGTAGTGGCGACAACAAACTTCTCTTCTTTTTCCACTTTATTAAAAAAAGCTATAATTTCATTAACTCTTATAGCCCCCATTCCAGGAGCCATTTGACAACTAACAAGAAAAATTCCAGTAGGATATGCAAATCTCATTAGTTTATCCATTGTACAAGGTTTACTTTTTTGGGAGGATGGACAAATTTTAGGTGTGTTGCACTTCTCTATACAATCTTTATCTCTATTATAACTAACTATTAATTTGCCTCTTCCAGATTTGAGAATTATAGATGGGGGAATTCTTGATAAAATTAAATCAATAGCTTCATACCAAGGTTTGAGTTTAAATTTTAATTTAGCAAGTTCTGCTACTATATGAATAGGAGCGGTTGGAAAGAGATAGTCCAAATCAAGTTCTTGTATTAAACTCAAAACGATATTCATATTTCCTTGAATAAAGGATTCAGAATTATGATTTAGATTTAAGCCTTTTTTAATAGAATATTTTTTAATTGCAAGACATTGAGCATCCTGATCCACTAGAATGAATCCCTGTTTCCTTGATCTATGATATTCAACTGCTTCACAGCCATATTTTCCTCCGCCTGCAATAATATTCAATTAATCTTGACCTCAATTGCACATAGAGGGAAATATCTATTCAATAAATACTTTATCTCAAAAAAATTAATTCTAATAAAAATAAAATTTCAATATTCCAATCAATTTTTAATTCTTTTTGAGTAGAACACCATAAAACTATAATAGATTAGTTACGAGGTGATTATAAAGTTGGAGTGTAATGCCTAAATTCAGCTTGTGTGTTGTAACCCACACTTTTTTGCCTCACGTAGGAGGAATTGAAAAGGTTGTTTATGAACAGGGAAAACGCCTTCTCAATAAAGACTATAGTGTTAATGTATTAACAAGCAAGCTATACAAGCAAAGAAATTATTTTATCAATTCTATAAAGGTTGAATGCTATGATTCTTGGAATTTAGGTTTTAGATTGGGAATTCCTTATCCTGTTCCAAGTTTTAATAGTTACAAAACATTTGTGGAAGCTATTAGATCGAGTGATTTGATTCATGTACATGGACATCCTTACGTTTCATCATTCATTGCAGCTAAACTAACAAAGAAATATTCTAAACCTTTAGTACTAACTCAACATAATACTTTTATAGAATACAATAGGTTTTGGAATTTTTTTGAAAAACTAAATGATAGAGTTATAGGAAAACAGATTCTCAAATTAGCTGACAGAATTATCGTCGTAAGTAATGCGACAAGAAATTACGTATTGGGTTTAGGAGCTAATTCTGAAAAGATTGTAATGCTCCATAATGGAGTTGATACACTGAGATTCAGACCTTTGAATGATTCAAAAAAGGAAATTCGAAAAAATTTAGGCATAACTGATAATTCAAAGGTTGCCCTCACTGTAAGAAGACTAGTTTATAAAAATGGAATTGATACCCTGCTTAAAAGTGCTGAAAAAGTTGTAAAAAAAGATCCTGATATTTTTTTCCTCATTATTGGTGGAGGACCTGATTTATCAGAGATAAAAATAAGAATTCAAAAACTTAGGATTGAAAAAAACATAAAACTTTTAGGATTTATTTTAGACAAAGAACTGCCCCTTTATTATAATTCTGCTGATTTCTTTATTTTGCCTTCCAAATCTGGAGAGGGATTACCGTTAGTATCACTTGAAGCCATGGCCTGTGGGCTTCCAGTAATAGCTACTGATGTGGGAGGAATAAAAGAGATCTTGGATGCGAAATATAGTATAATTGTACCGCCCGATGATCCTGATTCAATGGAGAAAGCCATACTTGATTTATCTCAAAGAAAGAATACAAGAATAAAAAAGGGTTTAAGATTATCAATTGAGTCAAAGCACAGTTGGGATAAGAATGTACAGAACCTAATAAAAATATACGAAGAGCTTATTTAATCAACTGCAGTAACTATATAGACTTTCATTTGCTGTAGGCTAAAAAATAATGACTTCAAAAGTAGAAATGGTCACAGTTGTAATTCCAACTCTTAATGAAGCAGGCAATATTCTTGGAGTAATAAATACTGTAAATAAAGTGCTGAAATATCCGTATGAGATCATAATTGTTGATGGCGGTTCAACTGATGGTACTTTGGAGCTAATCAGACATAAAAAGTGTAAATTGATCATAGAACCTAGACGAGGATATGGATTAGCCCTCAGATTAGGTATGAAACAAGCTAAAGGCAATATTTTAGTTATGGTTGATGGCGATGGAACCTATGAATTAAAACATATCAATTTTTTGCTTAATAGACTAATAGACGAAGATGCAGACCTCTGTTTAGCAACACGAATGTATGATCCAAATAAAGCTATGGGGATGATGAATTTTGTTGGAAATAAAGTTATAACTTTCTGCTTCAATATGCTCTATAAACAAAATCTTAGTGATTCACAATCTGGTTATCGGGCAATATCTAAAAGAGCATTTGACAAAATAAAATTTAAAGAGGATGATATGGCTTTTGCTACTGAAATGCTTGTGAAATTTTCACAAGAGAAATTGAAAATGGTTGAAATCCCAACGATTTATAAAGAGAGAAAATACGGAAAACCGAAACTAAGAAGATTCAAATCTGGGATAGAAATATTTACTACAATGCTAAAAGGATTCACAGGTTGAAGGAATGACAAAATTCTCTCGACTTTCAGAGCTTAATAATAAAAAAGGACCAATAGCACCTATTGTGCTAGCAATAATATTTATTTCCATAATTATTTTAGGTTATTACTTCCTAATTCTAGCTGCTCCACCAGAAGGATTCTCCTCAATCTACTTATTAGATGAACAGAAAAAGACTGAATCATACCCGGAATTATTGATAATTAATCAGAACAACACATTCAATTTATGGGTAGGAGTTGAAAATCATATGGGATCGGAACAAACTTTTGAGATTCAACAAAAACTAACCAAAGATCCAATTTTAAGATTTCCTATAAATGAGGAGGCTGAAAATAAATTTTCCAAAACTTTGCAAAATCAAGAATTATGGGAAATGATGGTTACAACAACTATTTCTAATCCAGGAAATTATTCACTGGTGTTTGAACTTTACTTGAAAGAAAATGGAGAAAGAGTAGAAAATAATACAGAACCTGTGAACTATGTTCTACTAAACATTCAAGTAGATTATCAAAATCAAGATTAAAAATTGTGATTTTTTTTCGAAATATAATCATTCTCGATTTTCATTCGATGAACATTATTGTATGCACAAAACGGAATTATTTTGAGATCTGGAGTAGCATAATGAACTACACACCTTTTTACCCTATTTAGATCAAAATTATACCTATCCATGAAAGCCATGCTTCCTAGAAGAAAAATTCTTCGACGTAAATGCCCTAAAGATTGATATGAAGGTGCTATATGCATTTTTAAAATTGCCTTCATCAAAGTAAAAAAACCAATTTCCTTAATTACAAGTGGCCAACTCAATGAAAGAATAGATGCAAAAAATAGGGATGAAAGAAGTGACATTCGTCCCTTGGATTTGATTTTAGATGCTGTTCTCTGAATATTTTCAAAGAATTTTTCAAAATTAACAAAATGGTTTATCGGTATAATTTTTCCATATTTTGAAACATAAATCCAATTTACAACACCACATTGAGGACTACATGAAAATAGTGGCCATGGTTTTTTCATGAACTTTCTCATTATTTTTATCGGTGAAACCATTATAGATAAAGGAAATAGATCAGTGGCTTTAATTTCACCGTGAGTTTGAGATTCAACTTCCTCTGCAAAATGCCAATCTCGCCAAGATTCTCTTGATTTATGATTCGTTGCTCTTCCTGTAAAAGCAATCGGTTGAAAAATTATGCCACGGATAATATCTGAGTTTTTGGCGGCAAAGGTTATTATCGATCCAATTTCGTTCTCATTAAGACCCTTTACCAAAGTGTTAACTAATATTATTTCAATATCATATTTACGACAATTTTTTATTGCGTCAAATTTTACTTTTAATAATTTCTTTCCTCTAATTTTTTTGTAGAAAGAGTCTGAAAAACTGTCAAATTGAAGATAAACAATATTGAGACCTTGTTCTTTTAACTTTCGAGCCAAATCTGGACTATTAGCTAATTTAACTCCATTTGTTGCTAAAATAGTCATAAATTGAAGTTTATGAGCAAGACCTATTATTTCAGGCATATCTTCTCTTTCTAGTGGTTCTCCACCAGAAAAAAGTAAAGCAGGAGGTTTAGGATTAAGCGAGTTCAAAAATTTTAAGATATTTTCAATTTCTTTTAATTTTGGTTCATATCTGATGTTGTTTTCTCCAAAAGTAGAAAAACAAACAGAACATTGTAAATCGCACCTTTTTGTAACATCAATAACACCGATAACCGTATCTGAAATGTGATCATCGCATGAAAGGCAGTTTGCAGGACAATCTGCAGATCTTTGCGGTATTGTAAAATCTTTAAAACTTTCAAAATAGTCAAACCTTTTAGAGAAGTTATAAATGAGTGGGCTTTGCCAATGTGTTGCAATAAAAGATCCGTGCTCGCTACAATTCTTAACAATTAATATTTTACCATCATTTATTCTTAATTCTGCTGGTATTTTTTTTAAACATTCAGGACAAATACTAATTGTTTTTTTCAAAAGATCGCCTCAAAAACTAAAGATAGAATCAACAAAATCATTGACATTGTAATCATACGTTCATATTTTCTCACGGTTTCCACAACTGAAGAAGTTAAAAGTCGAACTGAAGCATAAATAAGCAATATACTCCAAAAGGAAATTAAAACGAGATATAATCCACTAAATGGTACAAGAAAGTAGGGAAGAGGAGCAAATATTGCTGTAATAATGAAGAAGAAGGAAGATATATTCACTGAATTTTTTATTCCAATTTCTTTGGGAAGTGTTGGATAACCAACTTTTGAATCACCCTCCAAACTCAATACATCTCGCAAAATATTTCCTCCTATAGTTCCAAAACAAATAGGATACAAACTTAATGAAATTATACTGATTGTCTGGAAAATTGTTGTTTCACCGTAAATAAATGCTGTGCCAACGAGCAAACCAACGAGAACATTGGCAGCAAAACCAGATTTTCTTTTAATGTATGCTGAATAGATTATCAATAAAAATGAATCAACTAATAGAAGTAAGAAACTAAGCCAATTTATTAGATAAGCTAATAGAAGACCAACAGAAAATAATATGCCAGAAATAAGGATAACTTGTTTTAATGTAAATAAACCTGAAGGTATTGGGCGTTTAGGCTTTATGATGGCATCACTTTCCCTATCAAAATAATCATTAATAGAAAAACCTGCTGAAGTTATAAAAGCCATTGAAAAGAAAATTAGGAGAATTGTTTGAATATTTATTGCTTGCGTGCTAATCGCAAAAGCTGTAATTAAGGATAACCCACCGGTCATCATCCAGTAAGGCAATCTTAAGAGAGAGACTAGCCCTTTAGACGGAAAAGCTATCTTTCTTGCCTCCAATTACGGATAATCTCTCTGACACTATCTTCTAAAGTTATTTTTGGAATCCAATTCAAATCTTTTTTCGCTTTACTAATATTAAACCAAATAGTGTCTACATCTCCATGCCAAGAAACGTTGGTGGTCGTAATTGCTGTTTTACTAGTTAAATTTAATAAGTCTATAATCATTTTTGCTAAATCAATTATCTTTGTTGTTTTTCCATATCCCAAATTATAAGTTTTCCCAATGGCTTTTTTGCCTATAGTTGAGAGAATGAGAGCTTTAATCACATCAGAAACATGAACAAAATCTCGGGATTGCAAACCAGTTCCTATTATCTCTAGTTTATCAGGATTTTTATCGATTTTTTCAAGGAAATCATGAATCACACCATGACATCCAGGACCAATAACATTTGCAAACCGCATGATTGCAACATCTAAACCATATTGTTTGGAGTACATTTCACAATATTGTTCACCTACAACTTTTGAGAGACCATAACAGGAAAATGGATGAAAACCATATTCTTCAGAAGTAGGTAATTCAATTGGATTCCCATAAACCGCTGCTGAAGATGCAAAAATTAGGTATGCATCATCCTTTCGAGCTTTTTCTAAAATGTTTAATGTTCCTCTGGCATTAGTTTCGAAGTCAATTATTGGATTTTCCATAGAATACGGAACCACAACTTGAGCAGCTAAATGAAAAATTAAATCAGCTTTATCTTGAGATTGAAGTTTTTTAAGGTCCAATATATCTCCTCTTACAAAGTGTACATTAGGAAGATGTTTCACATTCTCTACTTTTCCAGAAGACAAATTGTCATAAACTGTTAATTTTCTAGTCGAAGAGGATAGACTTTTACATAAATGAGATCCGATAAAACCCGCTCCACCAGTCACGAATATTTTTTTTCCATCAAGATGTTTCATTAACTTCACAACAAAGGCTATATTCTTAATTGGTTCAGTGTAGGCTATATGTCCAAGATGAAAACTATAAAAGCTTTTAGGGATTTACTTGCTTTCCTCACCATTATTCCCGTTGGGAAGACAGATGATTTTGTGATAACTTCAGCTGAAGCTATTTTTCTATTTCCGTTAATTGGAGGCTTTATCGGATTGATGGGAGGTTTGTATTTTTTAGGATGTAATTTTCTCATAAATCATATTCTTGAGTTTATTAATAAATCCATTATATCTATTCCAACTGATTTCTTAAGCAAATTTTTGCCTGCAGTGATGACCTTAGCCTTTCTTCTTGTATTAACTGGATTACAACATTTCGATGGTTTAGTGGACTTGGGTAACGCAATAGGAATTGGTAATATGAAAGATAGAAGGGCGGTGGCACATGCATGGGTTGTTACCTATAAAGGAGCGTTGCTGGCAATTTTTATCGAGTTTTTAGCAGTTTTGGGAATCTTTTTTCTTGATGCACAAACTGTCTTTGGGGCTATTATAGCTTCAGAAGTTGCTGCAAAATTAGCTATGGTGACTATTTCATGGATAGGGAAACCTACACACACTGGATTAGGATCAGTTTTCCTTGAGACGGCAAAAAATAACCGAAATATTATAGCCTATTTCCTTGCTTTTTTGATAATGTTTCCTTTTTTAGGTTTGATGGGAAGTTGGATAATTATTACTAGTACTATACTGGGTTTTCTTATGGAAAAAGTCGGAAAAATTGTTTTTGGCGGGGTTTCAGGAGATATGATAGGTGCAACAAATGAGATAGGAAGAGCAATAATTTTAATTTTCATTGCTGGTGTGTCAATTTTATGAAAGTTCCTGCTTTAATAATGGCTGGAGGAAAAGGAAGAAGAATAGGTTCAAAAATAGAAAAGCCTCTTTTGCCATTTCTTGGAAAACCACTAATAGAAAGAGTGATAGAAGCAGCCAGATCAGCAAAAAATATTTCAGAGATATATGTTGTGACAAGTGATTATACACCTCAGACAGAAGAAGAATGCTTAAAAAAGAAATTAAAAATCTTAAAAACTGATGGAAAAGGATATCATAATGATTTAAAACAAGCCATAATAAAAGAAAAATTAAATTTTCCAATCTTAACAATACCATCGGATCTACCAGCGTTAACTGGAAGATTCCTTGATAAAATAATTAGAATTTTTGAAAGGAAAGGAAAAAATGCGTTGGCTGTTTTTGTTCCATTAGAAAGTCGGGAGTTGTTAGGATTATCAGTTTCATCAAAAGATGAGTTTGAAGGAATTTTATATGCAGTTTCAGGAGTCAACATTATCAATGGAAAGAAAACTCTAAACGGGGGAAAAATCGAAACTGCTGCATATATTACTGATGAAATTGAAGTTCTGTTTAATATTAACACTCAAAAGGATCTGGATATTGCAGAGAAAAATTTGAAGAGAATTGTGGAAATTTAACTTGATCTTTTTAGAAAGATCTTAAAATCATATAAATAATAGAAATCTTTAACACTCGGGCATATCAAGTTTAGTTTTGATATCCTAAGAAAGGTAAAGATTGATGAATCTGCTGGATTACCATACTTTCTGGAACGCAATAATTAGTTTACCTTCAACAAAAAAGATGTTAGAGCTTTCCTTGAAGAGATGTAATTCGTGTAAAAAGATTGTACTTGAAGCAGCTTTGGACGAATATGTAGGAAAATCTAAGATTTGTCCAAATTGCAAAAGTTTCTATTCAAAAATCATTGGCTTTTGGATTGATTTTTTAAGATTAAGCTTGTCTGCAAATAAAGATAAAATAAAAAAATTTTTAGAGGATCCTTATACAAAAAGAGCAATAATTACAATAGCAAAAAGTTTTCTTTATTTTGGAATTAGAAAACCTCTTTCAATTTATGCACCATTTCTTGTCGTTTGGGATTTTACGCATAAATGTAATTTGAATTGCAAACATTGCTATTCTAATGCTGGAAAATCAATAGAAAAAGAGCTAGAAACTAAAGAAGCAATTGATATAGTTGATCAACTCGCAGATTTTGGTGTTACAGCCTTAGCATTTTCAGGCGGAGAACCTCTAAGTAGAACCGATTTTTTTGAAGTTGCAAAACATGCAGTAAATAAAGGATTATATGTTTCAGTGGCTACAAATGGCACATTATTAACCAAAGATAATGTAAAGAAAATAAAACAAACAGGAATAAATTATGTAGAAATCAGTATTGACGGTGCTTCAGCTAAAACACATGATTCTTTCAGAGGCGTACCAGGAGCTTTTAATAATGCAATTAAAGGACTGGAGAATTGTGTTGAAGAAAATTTATGTGCTTGTATTGCTACGACAGCCACTAAAGATAATCTTAAAGAAATTCCAGAGATAATAGAATTAGCAGAAAAGATTGGTGCAGAAAGATTTACCTATTTTAACTTTATACCAACTGGAAGAGGAAAAAAACTCTATGATAAAGACCTATCTCCGGAAGAAAGAGAGGAACTTTTGAGTTATTTGTTGGATAGAATAACAAAAGGAAGTAAAGTTACAATTTTGACTACAGCACCTCAATTAGCTCGCTTAGCCATCGAGTGTCAAAGAAATGGAAAAGAAATTGCTATGTCGATGGCCCATATGCAGACCATAAAAGTTAGCAAAAAAGCAGTTTCTTTGGCAGATTTTATTGGTGGTTGCGGTGCTGGGAGATTATATTGTTCATTATCTCCTAATGGAGATGTTCATCCATGTGTTTTTTTACCAATAAATGTTGGAAATTTGAAAAATAGAAATTTCAAAGAAATTTGGCTTACTTCTCCTGTTTTTAAATTATTTAGAGATAGATCAAAGCTAAAAGGAGTTTGCGCTACTTGTGATTTTAGAGACATATGTGGAGGATGTAGAGCAAGAGCCAATGCATATAATAGCGATATTTTATCATCAGATCCTGGTTGCATATTAACTACAAAGAGGGAAACAAGAAATTCCTAAAAAGCAACAAAAGAAAGTAAATATACATAAACCAGGAATAGATTTTCGCCCAATTCTAAAAGAAGCTATAAATGAGGCTGGCTTAACCAAGAAAAATAAAATTTTCATTAAACCAAATATTAGTCACCCCGAGTTTATTCCTGGAGTAGTTACTGATCCTACACTATTATTTGAGATTGTTGGATTACTTAGAGATTGTAATGATGAAGTTTTGGTTGGAGAATCTGATGGATTTAATTATTCTTGCCAATTTGCGTTTGAAAAGACAGGATTAAAAGAAGCAGTCCAAAAAGCAGATGGATCGGTGATTAATCTTTCAGAGGAGGAAGTAGTGAAAATAAATTTTAAAAATAGTACTAAGTCACCTAAAGAATTATTCCTTCCAAAAAGTATTCTTGAGTCAGATGCCATTGTTGATTTAGCTTTAATGAAAACTCATGAATTTACAACCTATAGTGGGGCAATAAAAAATCTTTTTGGATGCATTCCAAGTAATAGAAGAATATTTTTACATCCTTTTTTGGATGAGGTTTTTTTTAAACTTTATTTTATTTTGAATCCACAACTTACAATTATTGATGGTAGAGTAGGATTAGAAGGAAATGGCCCCACAAAGGGAGATCCTATAAAGATGGATGTAATTCTAACTAGCAATTCCGCTTTGGCAACGGATATCATTGCTTTAGAGATTATGGGATTGAATCTTGATCAAGTTAGTCATCTCAATTATATTGCAAGTAAGAGAATGTTGTCTAGAGATAGAATTACAATCAAAGGTTTAGAAGTGGAAGAAGTGGCTAGAAAATTTAGACTTCCAAAAATAGATTTACCTGTTAAAGCTCAGATGCAAATATATAGAAATGAATTCTTGACAAAAATTCTTTTTTGTTCATTAGATATTGTAAAAATATTCCAGAAAATAACCCTAGCTTATAGGGGAAAAGCAATAGAAGTAAACTAATCAAACTAATCCAAAGTTTCCTGATAAACCCTAAGAACTTTTTTTACAATTAGTTGCCAATCAAATTTTTCTCGGATAGTTTTACGAGCTTGGTAAGCCATTTCTGAAGCAGCATTTGGATTCTCAAGCAAATATAATATTTTTTTAGCTAAATCAAGAGAATTTGCGGGTGGAACCAAAAAACCATTCTTACCATCATCTATCATTTCAGGAATTCCACCGACTCTTGTTGTAACAACTGGTAAACGACTTGATAATGCTTCTAGTATTGCGAAAGGTAGATTTTCGTAAAAAGTTGAAAAAGCAAAAATATCTGCCGCTTGATAAAGTTTAGGTAATTTTGTGTCAGGAAAATATCCTGTGAATATTATTTTGTCATTAACATGGAGTTTTTTCGCATAATTAACGAGTTTTGTCATTTCGTTGCTTTCCCCCTTTCCAGAAATAATTAATTTAACATTTCTAAATTTTCTTGCAACTATAGACATACTTTCAATGAGAGTGAAAAGCCCCTTCCTCGCATACAATCGCCCTACTGAAAGGATATTGAAATCCTGTTCATTAAAACCAAGCTCTACTTTAGCTTTTTTCTTATTTTTTGGAGGAGAGAACTTGATAATATCTACACCATTATGGATTACGCAAATCTTATTTTCTTTTATGTTATAATACTTAAGAAGTTCTCTTCTAGTGAAATCACTAACAGCGATTATCTTATTTGATTTTTCTATTGTTTTTTCTTCAAAAAATTTAAGAAAGCGATTAAAACTTATCATAAATCTCTCATTTGAATTCAACCTGCTATAAGGTTCATTTTTAATTGCCTCAGCCTCCCCTTTCCAAGTTGAATGCACAGTAGATATCAGAATTCTTCCTACATTTTGAGGTATAGCAAAGCTTGGCACCAAGGGAAGATTGACATGTACTATATCCATAGGATTTTTTTCATTAATTTTTTTTAATTTTCTATGAGCAGATCCTGCAAAAAGAAATGAACGTATTATTGGAACTTTAAGAGTTTTTAAAAAGAAAGCTTGTTGTTGTTTATTGATTCTAATGTCTTTATTTTCGTCATAACCAGTAACAATAGATGTAAAGTAATTATTTTTTATTAATTCTTTGGAAAGATAATAGACATATGAACCAGTTCCACCTGAAAGTGGAAGATATTCTGGTGATACAAAACAGACTTCAACCATCAGTTGTCACCAGATTTACCCAGCAAGAAATTGATCAATGTACTAATAGCTCCTGTACTCCATGCAATTAACCTTGCAAAATAAATTATTATTAATAATAATGCAGTATTATCTGAAAATTTTATAGATATTCTCACTGCTGAAAATCCATAATAAATAAAAAGTGAGCAAAGAATTCCTGCAGAAAGATACCATAGAGGCTTCAGAATGGTAATAAATCCTAAGAAAAATAACAAAATTGATAATAAGAAAAGAGGAGGTTGAAGATTCATTCCTATGTCAGTTATTTCATCTCCTTTAATTAACTTATTATGTTTAAAATAAAGCTTGATAGTATTCTTTCCATATTGTAATTGTTGTTTAAAATATGAGCTAAGATTACTTCTGTTGAAATGATAACACTTGGCTTTTGAATTCAGTATTATTTTATAGCCTTTTTCAGTTACTCTTAAACCAAAATCAGTATCATATTGAGAAGATAGTTTTTCATCAAAACCTCCAACTTTTATGATTATATCTTTTTTCATTAAAAGATTCATGGTAGCTATTCTTATGACGGTTTGCTTTATTCGATTATATCTACTCTGAAGATCATATCCTATGACCCTTGCCCATTTGTTTTCCTTATTCCAAGTTTCTATTGATCCACTAGTTCCAGCTATTTTGGGATCCACTAGATCTTTAACTAGTGTACATAGCCAGTTTGGATCAACTTTAGCATCAGAATCGATAAAACCGACTATATTAGAATCAACTTGTTTTATCGCTAAATTGTAGGCTGCTGGTGCGTTAAGAGGCACAGATATTATTTTTATTGGGTAGTTCCTAGCTATCTCAAGTGTTTTATCTTTAGAGGCGCCATCGACTAGAATGACTTCTATAAGATTCTTTGGATAATTAAGCCTAAAAACCGATTTTAAACACTCATCTATTGTTTGTTCATTATTAAAAGTTGTGATAATTATTGAGATTTGGGGGAGATGCTGATTGCTCATCTTCATCTGTCCTTTATATAGGCTATTATTATCGAAAGAAGAATTTTGAATCCATCAATTATAGGGTCTAAGCTTGATTTACCATATGTTCTTTGTTCAAAAATTATGGGTATCTCTTTTATTTTGTAACCCAATTTTGCCGTTTTCACCAGCATTTCAGATTCTATTTCATAACCATCAGATTGAAGTTTCATATTCTGCAATATTTCTATTTTCATGGTTCGATATCCGGATTGAGAGTCAGAAACTCGATTTTTTACGAGGAAGTGAATAAGCTGATTAAAAAGTTTTACACCTAAAATATTAAATCTTTTCACATTAATTGATTTTTTATTTAGATATCTTGATCCAATCACCAGATCTGCTTTTTTTGTGATTATTGGATTTATTAATAATGGTAGTTCTTCTGGTCTATGAGAACCATCAGAGTCTATTGTGGCTATGATATCACCTTTGGATTTATTAAATCCTAATCTTAAAGCATATCCTTTGCCCATATGTTTTTTTAATGAAAGAACGCGAGCACCCCTGTTAAGTGAATTTGAAACAGAGGTATCAGATGAAGAATCATCAACAACAATTATCTCAAATCTGAATTTTTCTTTGTCTAGAATAGATTTAGTTCTGCTAATTATATTACCAATAGTTAATTCTTCGTTAAAAACCGGAATCACAACAGAGAGCAATATTTCGTCTTTATCCATTTTATTAAGATGCTAAAAGAAAGAATTTATAAACTTTGGCCGTTCACTCTAACAAGCATAAAAATAAGCCATAGAATTGAAAAATTATGCTTGGAGTAACTAAAACAGATAGAATAATGTGGTTTTCTATGTGGTTTCTTGCATCATTTGCTAGTTTTGGTATAGCATTTTTTCCGATGTTTTTTTTGATGATTAAAAGAAGAAATAAACATTTTCAAAAACACCTAGAAATTGAAAAAAAAAGGAAATATATTGAAAATCATGGAATTATCGAGAGTTCTACTTCAGATCCAATTCCTGAAAGAAACGCAAAATTATGGACGATATCAATATTTTTAATTTTTCCAGTTTTCATTATTATCTATATCTTAACTAAAGATCTGATTATACACGAAAAACATGAAGAGAAATTATATTCAAAAATACTTCCAGAAAAAAAATATCATACACAAAAAGTTTCTTTAAAAAAATATTCAATTATTACTTTAGTAACCTTAGGGGTTGGAGTAATTTATTGGTTATATAAAACGATGAATATGTATAACACTCATTTCATTTTGCAAGAAAAAATGGAGGAAGAAATTAACAAACTTGAAGAGGGAAAAAAACATGTCTAATCCCTGTAAGAAGCGCAGGTTTGTAAGTCATGGTGGTGATATTTGGGGATTCTCAAGAAAATATGATATTCCAGTAGATAAGGTGCTTGATTTTAGTGCTCCAATCAACTTCTTGGGAGCATCACCTAAGGCTGTAGAAGTTATAAAAAATGTTGCGCATCAGATTAAGGTCTATCCTGATCCAGATCCTATAGAGTTGAAAAATGAAATTGCTCAATATGTTGGAGAAATAGAATCTGAGAATATAATAATTGGAAATGGTTCAATTGAGCCAATTTATATGTTGGCTGATTTTCTTGCACCTGATTTTCAAGCAATTATTCCTGTTCCATCTTTTTCAGAGTATGAGAAAGCAACGTTAAGGGTTCATGGAAAACCAATTTTTAGTATGTTAAAAGAAGACTTTGCAATAGATTTTTCCGATATTAAAAAAGCAATCAATAAAAAAACTCGAGTTATCTTTATTTGCAATCCACATAGTCCTTCTGGGAAATTATATAGTAGAGAAAACATTTTGGAAATAGTTGAGTTTTGTGCTGATAAGAATATTTTTGTTTGTGTTGATGAAAACTATATGGAATTTACTGAGCTGGGTTCAGCAACTACGGTATCGGGATATATTGAAAAATACACGAATCTTTTTGTGGTTAAGTCATTATCAAAATTTTTTGGTATGCCAGGTCTTAGATTTGGTTACGGTATTGCAAATAAAAATTTTGTTTGTGAACTTCAAGACGTCAGACAACCATGGAGCATTAACTTGCTCGCAGTTTTTGCAACCAAGGCTGCTCTTAAGGATTACAAATTTATTAGAAAAACAAAGAAGAGTATTGCGTTAGAGAAAGCGCGGCTTGAAAAAATGATCAAGTCAATTGATATCCTACATGTTTTTCCTTCTGTTACAAATTTCTTATTAGTAAAGATTCTCGATAGAAGAATTTCATCAACAATTTTAAGAGAAAAACTGGCAAAATATGGAATGTTAATTAGGGACTGCAGTACTTTTGTTGGACTTGATGATAGTTATTTTAGAGTTACGGTGAGATCTTTTGATCAAAATCAATTTCTTGTTGAAAAGATAAAAAAAGAAACTAGGGAAATTATCGAGTTATAAGAATTTTATAGAGAAAAAACAGACCTCAGATTTTTAAAGTCTTTTATATGGATTTATTATTTTTTTCTAAATTGAATGGTGAAAATATTTTGGACCTTTTTTTAATACAGTCCATATTCCTTCGCGTTTCATTTTCTTGATAATATTCTTAAAAGATAGATTAATTTTTGATTGGTACTTGATTTGAAGTTTTTTCATTAACTCAAAATCAAATTCATCTGTCTTCACAAATGTTAAAAATCCTTGCTGGTGATCATAGAGACCATTTTCCATAACTTCATCATATAAGCTACTCCCCGGATAAGCTATGTATATATTAAATTGGCACCAGTCTGCATCAAGTTTCTTTGCGAATTTATAGGATGTTTCAATATCTTTAAGTGTTTCACCAGGAATACCAATCATAAAAGAGCAGGCAGTGTTTATTCCTTCTTTTTTACAAAGTTTAAAAGCTTGAATATTTTGTTCTAGTGTGATTCCTTTATTTATCTTTTTCAATATTCTGGAGGATCCTGATTCTACACCAAACCATATTGTTTTACATCCTGAATTTCTCATGATTCTTAGTAAATCACGTGAGATCATGTCTGCCCTAGTGTCACATACCCATTCTAGATCATTTTTTGACTTTCTTATATTATCGCATAATTCTATCGTCCTTTTTTTATCAATAGTAAAATTATCCCCTAGAAAATAAATTCCCTTCGTTCCAAAATTTTCTTTCATGTATTCTATTTCCTTAACAACTCTTCGAGGACTAAAAGCTCTACATCCTGGACCCCAAAGGCGTCGAGTTTCACAAAAAGCGCATCTGAATGGACATCCTCGAACTATATTCATTGTATCAACAGGTTTGACATTTAAAAATGGAATTTCTCGCTCATACAAATTGATTGGTAATAAATGTCTGGCAAGGAAAGGAATCTCATCTAAATTCGATATGAAATTTTGAGGATTTTTGATTATTTGTTGATCTTTTCTAAATGCTAATCCAGAAATATCGCTAATTTCCTTTTCAGTTAGATTTTTTATGAGGTAATTGGCTAATTCGACCATAGCCCTTTCTCCTTCTCCCATAATAACATAATCAATTTCTGAATGTTTGAGCATACTTTCTGGAACATAAGAAGGATGCCAGCCACCTACAACAATTTTGCACTGTGGTACTGCTTCCTTTATGATTTTGGCGGATTCAACACATACTGGATATGAAGCTGAACTACAAGTGATTCCAACTATTTTTGGATTAAGCTTTTTTACTAATTTTATCAGTTCATCATTTGATTTTTTCAATATATAATTGTCAAGAAGTTCTACTTTGAAACCAGCTTTTTCAAGTGATGCAGCTACAAAAGATAATCCCAATGGGGGAAGACGCATCGGAGTACTCCAAGGTGAATTTTTTGGTGGGGCAGTTGTCATTAGAAAAATCAAGAAACAGCTTCTCCTTAAATTTTAATTTAGATTAGATCTCCTTGGGAATACCTCTTTTAAAAGGCATTGGTCTTAAAAATCTTTATTCATTTTTATAAACGTCAAATTTTCATAAGAGAATAAGAAAAATAGACTGTAATTAGGAGATTAGAGTGAAATCATCAGAACTTTTTCTTAGAGATTGATACAAAATATATTAACCACGAGTTTTCTTGTAGGTATTCACAGGCAATCTCCTCCGTGAATAAATATGAAGATGGGCATAACTCTTGTAAATCCTCCATATCCAGTAGGATCACATAAACATCCACCTTTTACACCATTAGGGTTAGGATACTTAGCTTCTGTTTTAGAAAAAAATGGATATGAGATTAAAGTTATTGATTGCCAAGCATTAGATATTGATTACTCAGTCTTTAGAAAAAAGATCAGTAAAACCAAAATAGATATTTTGGGTATTACTTCTACTACATTAACCTATAAATCAGCCTTAAAAATAGCCTCAATAACAAAAGAAGTATGGCCCAAATGTATTATCCTTCTAGGGGGACCTCACGTTACTTTCTGGGATAAAGAAGCTCTTCAAGAATGCCAAGAACTAGACATTATTGTAAGAAAAGAAGGAGAAATTACATTTCTTGAATTAGTAAAAAAAATTGAATCAGGCAGAGACTATTCTGATGTTTTAGGAACAACACTAAGAAAAAAGGAAAAAATAATAAAAAATGCTGATAGACCATATATTGAAAATCTAGATGATCTTCCATTTCCAGCTCATCATTTATGGCCTTTGGAGCGATTAACAAAACATGGAATCATGATATTTCCAATAATAACCAGTAGAGGTTGTGTCTATTGGTGTGATTTTTGCACAACAGTTAGGATGTTTGGGCGTCGTTACAGAATTCGTACTCCAAAAAATGTAGTTGATGAACTTGAATATCTAAAAAAAAGATTTGGAGCAAACAGATTTACTTTTTATGATGATACTTTTACTGTTGATCAAAATAGAACTTTGGAAATATGTAGAGAGATAAAAAACAGAAAACTAAAAATTGAGTGGGATTGTGAAACCAGAGTTGATATGGTTACTAAGGAATTACTATTAGAAATGAAAAATGCAGGATGCGTATCAGTATGGTTTGGAGTTGAATCCGGATCAAAAAAAGTTTTAGATGCTATGAGAAAAGGAATTTCTCCTGCTCAAACAGTCAAGGCATTTAAATGGGCTAAAGAAGTTGGATTAATAGCAGTAGCTGGTGTTATTCTTGGTTTTCCAGGAGAAACTAAAGAAACTATTGAAGAGACTACAAGGTTTGTTGAAAAACTAAATCCCAATGATGTAGGGTATTATATTGCAACACCATATCCTGGAACACCGTTATACAATAAAGTTGTTGAGGAAGGAATTCTAAAAATTACAGATTTTAATAAATTTGATACCGCGACACCTCTTTTCGAGATGGGAACTATGACAGGAGATGAGCTCAGGGATCTACGGGAAAAGGCATTTCAGAGGTTTTATCTTAGACCAGCATATTTCTTTAGCATCTTTGGTACAGGACGATTATGGAGTTTTGCAATTTTAAAAACAATATTGGCGCATTTACGAAGAGCATTTTTGAGAAAAATAGGAATGAAATAGAGATTTAAAATTAAGTTTTACCTAATAGAATTTTTATAGTTTTAGCAGGATTCATAATAGCGCGAATAATCTTATCTCTTGTAAAAGTTGGATTAACCGAATTCGCTATTTCGCATAAATGGACTAAATCTTCAGAGGAAAATTCTGGTGTTTCTATTAAAGGTTCAGCTGAAGCTAAAGATTCCTCACAAAAACCTGACTTAAGATAGCCCTCATTTTTTGCTTGTTTGTATAGTTCAGTTCCATAAATTGGACTTGCTATACTAAAAATGAAACTATCAGCCCCTAATTGTTTTAATTTATAGGCAAAATTAATAGTTTCCTTAATATCATCTTTAGTTTCGCCAATAAGACCGATTACAAAAAAGCAACCCACTCTTAAACCAACTTTTTTGCACAGTCTTACGGCATTTTCGACGCTTTTTAGATCCAGATTTTTTTTGATGATTTTATCTACAATTTTTTGAACACCTGACTCAGGAGCAACTCGTATTTTTTTGCAACCAGCTTTCTTCATTTTTCTCAATAGGTTTTCATCAAGGGTATCAGCTCTAACTCCGCTCGGAGTAAACCATTCTACATGAATTCTTTTTTTAATAATTAAATCACAAATGCTTTCCATGCGTTCCCTATCTAGAGTCATATTATCGTCCAAAAAATCAATTTGTTTTATGCCATAATTTTCTATCAAATTTTCTATTTCATAAATAACATTTTGAGGACTTCGCCCTCGCCACCTTCGGCCCCATACTATATGGTGAGTACAAAATACACATTTAAAAGGACAACCTCTACTGGTTATCATTATTGTCCAGGGTTTTTTAATAACACCCCTAAGAGGAGTCTCTTTTACTGCAATAGCATATTCATCCATTGGAAGTAAATGTCTTGCTGGTAGAGGAAGAGAGTCTAAGTCTTTGATAATAGGTCTTGGAGAAGTTATAATTATATCATTATTTTTAATAAATGCCAATCCTTTAACTTTTTCGAATTCAGAAGAACCGATATTCAAATATTTTATTAATTCCCTTATGGTATTCTCAGCTTCACCAATTGCTATAAAATCAATACTTCCTTGTTCAAGACAAGCTTTTGGTCTCGCAGATGGATGTTGTCCATATAATATATTTATGATATTATTGTCGATTTGCTTAATTGTTGAAGAAACCTCAAAAGCTGTTCCGGCCCATCCTGAAAAAGGAATTTCAATTATTACAATTTCAGGAGTCCATTGTTTAATTCTTTTTTCTATCTGCTTGTTGCTTAAACCAACCCTATAAGTTGCGTTATTCATCTCTTGTAGGTTTTTTCGACCCTCAGTAGGTGCATCTATTATTATTACTTCATTTTCTTCTTCAAGCACTGCAGCAATATAAGCTAATGGTATAGGAGGAAAAACACTTGGTTTTCCCCAAACTTTTGGTTGAATTCGAGGAGGATTAATTAAACAAACTCGCATATCTGCTAGCTATGGATTTATGCCTAAAAAAGTTGTTACTTCCAATCATCGAAAAAAGAAAATTAATTTAAAAAAAATTCACTTGATTTAAAAATTAATGAAAAAAGCAATCCCATTCAACCATCACATGTTAGAAATCTAAAATTGGAAAAATAAATATCTTGTAAACCAAATTATTGGCAAACTTAACAAAATAAAAAGCAATATTGTTAAATTTCTGATTTTTAAAGCGATTAAGATTTTTTCGGGAGACAGCTCCTCATTATTATCACCCAAAATATATTGACCAGGCTTTTCTAATTGAACATTTAACGCACCAGCCATTGCTGCAATTGGCCAACCATGATTTCTGCTAGGGGTTTTTGAATAATCTCTGATAGCTATTTTCCAAGAATTTTGAGATTTTTCTCCTAGCAAGAATGATGAAATTACAATAAGCACTGTAGTAATTCTAGTTGGAATATAATTTGCTATTGTATCTATTTTTGCACTAAACCATCCAATATTCTTATGTTCTTCATCTCTAAAACCAATCATTCCATCAAGCGTATTAATTACTTTAAATATTATGGCTCCTGTAGTTCCAAAAAAATCATAGAAGAATATCGGTGAAAGCTTAAAATCTATTAAATTTTCAGCCATTGACTCAATAACAGAAGATGTTATCTGAGATCCTGTGAGATCTTGATTATTTCTGCGAGAGAAATGCGCATACTTTCTGGCAGATGTTATATCAGAAGATGATAGAGATTTATAAGCTGCTTTTGCCCAATCAGTTTCGAGTTTAATACAGATTGTAAGTTTTAACAGTATAATTGCAAAAAACGCGTAAATAACTATTGGTAAAAAAGTATACAATGCAGCTAATACAAAGTAAACAGGCAATGAGAAGATAATAATCACGAATAGTCCTAAAAGCACTCCATTAAATTTTTCTATTTTTGGATTAGAATTTTTGAAATATGGTTTAATTACACCAATTAAATTGCCAATTAATACTGCCGGATGTAATCTATAAAATATACTCTTCGTATTATGTGGTGAAGGATCTCCAAATAGTAAATCCAATAATATTGCTAGAAAAAGAATTAAGATATGGATCATTGAGGATTGTATTTGGATCACCTTAAATCAATGAGATTTCTCTGAGTATATAATTTATTTGTATCTTTTTCGGAAATTAATTTTCACGCTTCCCTTATTAATAATTGAAAGAAAAATTTAGCAAAATTTGAATTAACAAATCATCCAGAAACTAAATTCAAACTCTTTTATTATAGATAATCTCTCCACCTACAATAGTCGTTTCAACTTCAACATTTTTTATATTGTTGCTGGGAATAACAGTTGGGTCTATGGAGAGAATTGTTAAATCAGCTATTTTTCCTTCTTCAATTGATCCTTTGTATTTTTCTTCATTTGTAGAGTAAGCAGCGTTTATAGTATACATTGCTATGGCTTCAGTCAGGGTTATAGATTCTTCTGGAAAGAACTTTCTATCAACAATTTTTTGAATTCCTTGGAAGGGATTTAATGGTTCCATTGGACAATCTGAACCGCCAATAAGAAGAATTTTTTTATTTATTAAAGTTCTTAGGGGAAATAGCCAGCGCGCTCTATTTGAACCTAAATTGTCGATCGCATTCCAAGTTTTGAATTCTGAATTAATTACACAAGGTTGTACAGAAATGATTATTTTCTTGTTTTTGGTTCTATCAATCAAATTTTTGTTTATCAAAGCTGCTTGTTCAAGCCGAATTCGTGTATTTTGATGTTCAGTCTTTTTCATCAATTTTTCAATTGCTACTAAAGCCAATTCAACAGCTTTATCTCCCATTGCATGCAGAACAGGTTGAAACCCAGACTGGATTATATCAGAAACAGAAGCGTATAAAGACTGCGATGATTGAAATAAATTCCCTGTTGAATATGAGCCATCATTATAGGGTTTGAAAAGGGCAGCTGTTTTATTTGCTAAATATCCATCAATCGCAATTTCAATTCCACCAATTTTAAAAGTATTATTTTTCAATCCATGTGATGGAGTTTGTTTTATCTCTTTTTTCCATATTTCAAATGGGATTATTGCATATATTCTGAGTGGAATTCCTTTTTCCTTTAGTTTTTTAATTATTGAAAATTCTAAATAAGATAAAACCATCCAGTGAATACTTGTTATTCCTGCTTTGAGTATTTTTAAACATGCACAATGAGTTAGCTCCAAGAGATCTTTTTGGTCTGGTTCTGGTATAGAATCCCATATTAGATCCAGCGCCTTACCTTCAAGAATTCCTGTTGGATCACCAGTAATCAAATCTCTCTTTATTGTATTTTCTTTCAATAATTTTACTTTTTGACTATTAATATTCATCAGACATAGAGCTTCAGTATTAACTAAGCAAAGGTTCCCGCTTTGATTATAGAGAACTACTGGATTATTTGGAGCTATTGTGTCTAAATCGTAACGATTGGGAAATTGGTTTTTTTTAAAATTTTTTTCGTTCCAACCTCTGCCTAAAATCCATTTGTTTGGAATTGTTTGTGAAATTTTATTTTTTAAAATGGTTTGCATATCTTTAATTGATTTGCAATCAGTTAAATCAAGCCAATCTAGATGTCTTCCGAAAGCTGCTACATGAATGTGTGTATCGATTAGACCGGGAATTACAGTTCTACCTTCTAGTTGAATAATCTTGGTTGAATCATTAATTAATTGAGAAATTTGATTATTTGTTCCAACTTTGATAATTCTTTGATTTTTTATAGCGATTGCTTGAGCTCTTAATTTCTTAGAATCCATGGTTATTATGTTTCCATTGATAAGAGCTAAATCTGCATACATCATCAAGCAACCTTTTATTTTCTGTAATATTAGGATCTGCTAAAAATGTTTCTGGATCCTTTTTTTATTAAAAAGAAAATGCTATTTATCAAAAGACATAATAGTAGAAGCCTTTACCTTTTTTTAAGATAATCAATAAAGCATAGGAAATATTGCAAAAATGCATATTACACTAATTAATCCTCCTTCCCCAAGCGGAGCACCATCTTCTCGTTTTATCCCCCTAGGTCTTGGTTATTTAGCAGCTTATCTTGAAGCTAATCAATTCAAAGTTAGTGTAATAGATTATCAAACCAATAAAATTTCAGAAAACAATTTAGCAGAAGAACTTTCTGAAAATCAACCAAAAATAGTAGGAGTAACAACCTCAACTTTAACCTATAGATCCACCATTGAGATTGTAAAAATAATTAAAAAAATACTTCCGACTTGTTATATAATTCTAGGAGGACCACATGTAACAGTTTTAGATAAACAAACTCTAGAAGAGTCTCCAGAAGTAGACATTGTTGTTAGAGGTGAGGGAGAAGAAACTCTCTTAGAGATAGCTGTAGCTTTGGCGTCCAAGAAAAATGGGAAAATTGATAAAATAAAAGGAATAACATTTAGAAAACTGAAGCAAATTATTCGAAATAAAAATAGACCTTTTATTGATGATCTTGATGATTTGCCTCATCCAGCTTTCCATCAGTTTAATCTAAACAAATACTCGATTGCTGGAAAAAGATATCTGCCAATAATCACTAGCAGGGGTTGTCCATTTCAATGTACCTTTTGTTTAGCCTCGCAAATGTGTGGAACAGTTTTTAGAACAAGAAGTGCAAAAAAAGTTGTTGAGGAGCTAGAGTGGCTTAGAGATGAGCACAAAGCTGATATTTTTGCTTTTTATGATGATACTTTCACTTTCAATATGAATAGAGCTTTTAAGATTTGTAAAGAAATAAAAAATGTTGGTCTTGATTTACCTTGGGATTGTAGGACTAGAGTTGATCGTATAAATCCAAGAATCTTAGCTAAAATGAGAGAAGTTGGATGTGAGTTAATTCATTTTGGTGTTGAATCAGGAAGTCAAAAGATGCTTAATTTAATGAAAAAAGGAACAACAGTTGACCAAAATGCCAAAGGGATCAAGATGGCTAAAGATTCCGGAATAGCGGTCGCTATATCAGTTGTTGTAGGATATCCAGGAGAAACAGTTGATTTATTAAAAGAAACTTTTAATTTTATTCGAAAAACAGAACCTGACTATGTTTATGTTTGTCAGGCAATACCTTATCCAGGTACACAAATGTATGATGAATTAAAAAATTTAGGTTGGGAAATATCTAATAATTGGAATCAATATGATGAACAAACAGCTGTTTTTGAAAATCCACTTCTATCTTCGGAACAAATAGAAAAAATGCGTGGAAAATTTTATGATGAATTTTTTTCTCCGAAATATTTTCTTCGAAAAACAATAAAAAAGGATTTTTATAGTCGAACTATGGCTCACGCAGCTTTGAATCATTTATTATGGCGCATAAAGTTACCGAAGAAGATTTTTACAGGTTTCCGGAAACTATACCCAAAAAGAGAAGAAATCTAAAAAATGATTTTTCTCATTAAATAGGCTAAGAGTTTTTATTCCTTCTTTTTTTAAATAGTGTTATAATTCCAATCACAATTACTAAAATAATTATTAAAATCAAGCTTAGCATAGTTTCATCTATTGAATCTAACTGATTTGCGGATCCAACTGATATTTGAATTGGATCACCTTTAGCGGAAGTGTAGTAGCTTTTTTCTGAGATCCAATTCGTATTAATAATCCAATCTCCTATGAGTTCAGGTTCGTAGCTGAAATTAAAGTAACCGTTTTTAGAAGTTTTTGATATTAATTTGTGGATTGTTCCTTCAGGCTTTTGAAAAGATAGAATTATTGATTGATTAGGAAATCTTGGATTTAATTGACCGAATCCCAAAATCGTCTCTCCTAAACTAAATTGATATGAATTAAGTATAAGAGAAATATTACTAATTGTCGCTTGATGATCTGCAAAACAGTAAACATTCCAATCATTATTTCCTACATAAACTCTTCCTTCATAAATTGTTGGGCTCGACCAACTATTAGATCCAGTGTGAAAAATTGAGAGTTGTTCACCATTTGTTGCATTCAGAACATGAACAGATCGCTGGTCTGTTACAACATATAGTTTTTCATCAGCATATGTCGGAGAGACATAAAGTTCATAACCTAAATAGGTGCTCCAAATTGTAGAGCCAGTCTTTGAATCTAAACAAACTATTGAAAAATGATCAACAATAAAAACGCGTCCTTGATCATATATTGGCGAACAGACAATGAATTCACCAGCATAATCATTGCGATATTTCCATTCAACCTCACTAGTATCGGCATTAATTGCGAGATATTCTTTAATGTTAGAAGAAGTAAAGACCTTATTTTCACCAACAGATGGAGAAGCATGCAAATCAGTTCCACCCCAAAATACTTCATTATAAGGAATTTCCTTCCGCCAAATAAGGTGTCCAGTATCTTTATCTAAGTTATATAAGGCACCTGAATCGGGTTCTTGAGAGAGAACATATATTGATCCATTAGAAACTGCAGGAGTAGAAGTAATATAGCCATCAGTTTTATAGGTCCAGATAATTTCTCCTTTTTTTCCATCCAAGCAATATAATTTGGAATCAAGAGATCCTACGTAAACTTTTTCATCAACTACTACTGGAGATGATCGAAGTACCACAGATGCTGCGAAAGTTACTTCAATAGGACCACCGGCGTAAGTAGACCAAAGTAGCTCTCCATTTCTTGCATCAACACAATAAATGTATCCGTCATCAGGACCAAGGAATACTCTTCCATTTGAAACTGCAGGAGAAGATTTGATTCTATCATTAGTTTGGAATTTCCAGAGTAGTTCTCCAGTTCTTGCATTTAAACAATAGACATACTTATCCTGAGAACCAAAATATGCTCGACCATTAGCGATGCTGGGGGAGGAAACAACTCCACCTTGAGTGGTAAAATTCCATAAAAGAGATAGATTAATTGGTCCGGATTGACCAGATGCACTATGCGCAGGATCACATCTAAACATTGGCCAAGGCTTAGTCCCAATAGCCCATATTTGATTAATTGTTTCATATTCTTCACCAGATTCAGTATCAACACTTCTTGTTACATCTCCTGGAATTAAATACAAATTACCATAAGCAACAGCAATTGATTCTCTTGGAGCAAAAGCCTCAATGGGAAGAGTCCATATAAGTTTACCAGTGAAAGCATCTAAACAAGCAAATTCAGAAGAACTCTGCTCGTCACTATAAGACATCGCTTGACCTGTAGTCGCATAAATTTTACCATCAGCTACAACTGGACTACCAGGAAAAACCAAGGGACCAGGCCCTTTATATTTCCAAACAACTTCTCCGGTTTCAGTATCCAAAGCATACAAATATCCATCTCTGTTAAGTTCGAAGACCATACCATAGGCAACAGCTGGACCAACACAGAAATAACCCTCAACCGTATCTGCATTAAAAGTCCAAATGATTTTCCCAGTTGTAGCATTAAAGCAATACAAAGTATTATCATGTGTTCCACCTCTAAAGAATCTGCCTTCATAGTAAGAACCCGAAAAAAGCATTGCACTTTTTGTTTCTGTATCCCAAAGAACTTCTCCTGTCTTGGCGTCTAATGCTATTTGATGAGGTTCAAATGAACCCGGAAAAATAATACCATCTCCATAATGCACTCCTGATCCAACAATGCCTCCGCCAGAAACATAAGTTGACCATACTTGTTGCGGTGGATTATCAGGGTTAGAAAAATCCCAAGCTTTTACAAATGAGTCTTCTTTAGTATAAAACATTTCTTCTTCTGGACTATAAACGTTAGCAACAAAAAGAGGATTTCCACTCGCTGAAAAACTATTACTTGTCCAGATAATTTCTCCTGTTTCAATATTAAGACTGCTATTTCCGACTACTAAATGATTTTCATCAATTTTATAAACAGCAGGCCAAGGTCCCGGATCAGGTATTTGTGTGTGCCACAATACTTCTCCTAAATCTTTATCAAGAGCAAAAACGGATGTTTTTGTAGTTACAAAGACTTTGCCATTAAATGCAACAACATAGCTTTGTATACCAGTAATGTTGGTTTTCCATAGGAAATCTGGTGCTTCAGGAGCAGGTCCAGAAGAAAAACGGGTAAAAGAGGAGTCACCTTGAAATTGAGGCCATTCATATTTTAGAAAATCTTGAGATTCATCATCTCCACCAAGAGACGAATTTAAATTATTATAGAAATAATCAGCAATAACAAGTGACATGACCAATAATATAGTTAATGCAATCACAATCAAAAGAAGTTTTGGAATTTTCACTTTTACTGCCTCTGAATCATTTTCGATAATATCAGACCATCATAATATTTAACAAAAAACAATTATTGCCACTATAAACTTTATGGAGATTAATAAAATTATTTCAATTTTTCTTATAGTAAAATTTTATTAGATAAGTTAATTTGATCGCATAATCTTTTTTAAGATGGTAGAAATCTAAGGTTACGAAAGAAGAATTTCAAAATAAGGGTGTTTTTTGTTTGACTAAGAAAGGCCCATTACTAATGACTTCATGGAGATCAACTGGTGCATGCAATGCGCGATGTAGATATTGTAATGTTGGTGCAACAGGAAAATGTGCACCCAGAGAGTTGACAACCGAAGAAGCAAAACATTTAGTTGATGAAGTTAAGAGTTTTGGAGTCAAATGGTTTGGGATTAAGGGCGGAGAACCCTTAATGAGGGAGGATATTTTTGAGATAGTGAGTTATGCAAAGAGTCTTGGTCTTAATGTTTGTTTGCTCACTAACGGATGCTTTGTTGATGGAGAGATATATGACAAACTTGTTGAAAACCAGGTTTGGACATCTGTGAGTATTGATGGACCAGAAGAAATAAACGATCAATTAAGAGGCAAAGGATCATATAAAAAAGCGTTGAAGGCAATTAAAAAACTCTCAAATGGTAAAATTCTTAATGGATTAGCAGCTGCAATTACCAAAGTTAATTATAAACACTTGGATCATGTAGCTGAATTAGCAGAAAAATATAATGCCAATTTTGTTTGGTTTAATCATTTAGTACCTAGTGGAAGGGCAAAAGAAACCATGGAATTAACTCCTACTCCAAAACAGTACGAGTGGGCACTGAATCATATTTGGGATTTAGCATTGAAATATGAAGGAAAATTCGAGATTCATGTACATTGTCCCCATTATGCTCGTATTGTGAAACAAAGAATTCCTGAGAAATTTGATGAATGGTATGAACATAAGTTTCATGGAAAATGTACCTATTTTGCTTTTGGAGGTTACATAAGCGTGACCGAAAATGGTGATCTAATACCATGTTTTTATACAGACCTAACCCCTGATGAACCAATGCAGTTAGGAAATATAAGAAATAAAACTTTGCGCAAAGCTTGGGAAGAAGTGAGAAAATCAGAGTATTACTCAAGTTTCAGGGATAGATCGTCATTAAAAGGAAAATGTGGAATCTGTGAATATCGTAATATATGTGGTGGATGTAGAAACAGAGCCTACGCTTATACAGGCGATATCTATGCTTCAGATCCAGCCTGTGCTTATATACCAAAAAATCAGAAAAAATAGGTAAGAATAAATCAGCAAAACATTCAAGGTAAGAATAAATTATGATTCTCTCAAGACTTATAAATAAGACATCAACTAAAAATACAAAATAATCGGTATCTTGGACTGTTTTATTAATTCATCAAAGTTATTAGAAAATTGGGGTGAAAGAGTGGATAAGTTTAGCAAGATTAGAATAATGCTTGTGAATCCTCCATTGTTGAAAGATAATTCGCATCATCCACTTTTTCCTCCATTGGGTTTAGCTTATCTTGCTGGTGTATTAAAACAAGATGAGCATGAAATAAAAATAATAGATTGTCCAGTTAGCAATCTTGATCATAATAAATTATCTGATGAAATAGTTGCTTTTCAACCTAATTTGATTGGTATAACTTCTATGACTCCAACAATAAATTCAGCTATTAAAGCGGCAAAAAATGCAAAAAAAGGATGTCCTGATTCGCCTGTAATATTTGGGGGACCTCATGCAACATTCATGGACAGGGAAATACTGGAAAAAGAACAGAGTATTGATATAGTTGTAAGAGGAGAAGGAGAATTAACTCTGAGAGAAATAGCTCAAAATGAGCCAATTTTAAAAAATCTCCAAAAAATAAAGGGTATAAGTTTTAGGAAGAATAAGAAAATAATACGAACAGAAAATAGAGCATATATCCAAGATCTTGATGAATTGCCCTTACCAGCTTATGAGTATGTTCCTATTGAAAAATACAGAATTCATGGAAAAATCCATTTACCTATAATGACTAGCAGAGGATGTCCTTTCCAATGTTCATTTTGTGTAGCATCTGAAATATTTGGAGCTCGATTTAGAGCAAGAAGTTGCAAGAATGTAGTAGATGAGTTAGAGTGGCTAAAAAATGAATATGGTGCTAATGCTATATCATTTCAAGATGATACTCTAACTTTTGATCGTAAAAGAATCCTCGATATTTGTAATGAAATAGAAAAACGCGAAATCAATCTTCCTTGGGGATGTCAAACTAGAGTAGATCAAGTTTCAAAAGAAGTTTTATCAAAAATGAAGAGAGCAAAATGTAATCTTGTTTCTTTTGGTATAGAATCAGGCTGTCAGAAAATCTTAGATGCAGTCAAGAAAAGAATCACAATATCTCAAGCAGAAAAGGCTATCAAATGGGCTAAAGAAGAAGGATTATTTGTTGCAGTGTCAACAATTATGGGTTACCCTGGCGAAACAAAAGATATGATGAATCAAACTCTTGATCTCATACAAAAAATTGAGCCAGATGATGCTTGGCTTTGTATAGCTACGCCATATCCCGGTACTGATCTTCGAAGATTAATAGAAGAGAAAGGATGGAAAATGTCTGATAATTGGACAAAATATGATACCATGCATCCGGTTTTTGATAATCCAAATTTGCCTTCTAAGGAACTTGCTGAAATTAGAACTAAATTTTATAATAACTTGTACTCTCCGAAGTATGTTTTTAGGCAAATCATTAAGGGATACTTTAAAGGAAATTATTATAGCCAACTTATGGCTAAAACAGCAGCAGGCTATATTCTCTGGAGAATTAGATCAAAAATTTAGATAGATCTATAAAAATGAAAAAATTATTCAAAATAATCTAAATATTAGTTTGTTTATATTGAGTTGTTCTAATCGGAAACTTTATTATTTAACCAAGTGTTTCTCAAAACCGAACTCCGAGGATTTCAAAGAATGAAAAAAATTACAGGAAAAGAGAAAGACTCAAGAGTATATGATTCAAGAGAGAATTGGCCTCCATACACTTATAGAGATTATCCCGAGATAAAACAAGAAACTTATAATTCTTTTTTGGATTTTCTCTCAAAGGATAATGAATCTAATAAAGTTTTAGAGTTGCAGCCGTGGATTTCTCTTTGTGCTTCGAGATGTACTTTTTGCTACTATCCGACTTCAGCTTTTAATCCATTGATAATCAAACCGTACATATCGGCATTAAAAAAAGAGCTAGAGATGTATGCCAAAACTAAGTATGTTCAGACAAGCAAATTTGATGAAATAGTACTTGGAGGGGGTACTCCAAGCGTTCTTAGTGCTGAACAAATGATTGATTTAATTTCATTTTGTGAAAAAAGATTTACTACAACTGAAGAATATTTTATTAAAGTAACATGTTCTTCAAAAACACTTGAGGCTTCAAAACTTGAGAAATTAGCAGAATATGGAGTTTATCAAGTGGATATGGGAGCTCAAACCTTTGATGATAAGCTCCGAAAACAATTACGTTTGCCTGATTCAGCACAAAATGTTGAACGAGCTATAAAAATATCTAGAAAACTTGGAATGTGTGTTTGCATAGATTTGATGTATAATATTCCAGGGCAATCGATGGAAAGTTGGATTAACACTCTAAAAAAAGCTATAGATTTGGATGTTGAAATTGATTGTTATTCACTGAATGTGTATCCCAATACTATTCTCGCTAAACAATTAGAGTTAGGAGAAGTCCCGCCACAAGGTGATTCAGAATTTGAGAAACAAATGTATCTAAAAGCATACGAGATTCTAACTGATGCTGGATACGGAGCAATCGGACATGATCGTTTTTCTCGTGTTGATTGGCACTATAAAGAAAACTGTCTTAATGGATGGCCATGGGCAGGAATATTGACTACCGGTTTTGGATGCATAATGGGATATTTACAGAGATTTTCCTATACAAATGTCGAAGATGTTCACAAATATATTTATATAGTTAATTCAGGAAAATTGCCCATTAATAGACTTTCAGAGTCATCAGAAGAAGACATGATGCGTAGGACAATGACACGACTCTATTTACGATTACCAGTAGATAAAAAAGAGTTCTATGAAAAATTTGGCAAATATCCAGAAGATGTCTTCTCTAAAGAACTGGATTCTCTAAAAAATAAAGGATTAATTGAAATTGATGATAAAGAAATTCGAATAACTAAACTGGGAGATTTATGGAAAGGAAATATTGCTTGGGAATTTGCACCTAAAAAAAATAATTAACTTTTAAAAAAATATTATGAATTTTTTGGTATATAAAAGATTCAAGATAATAAGGCTAAAGAAAGAATCTAAAAAAATAAAAAAAGGATTGGGAGTTTAGGAATATCCTGAGGAATAGCCACCTGGCATTAATCCATACCACATCATTACTTTTGCAATTATAGGTGCTAATATTCCGAGTAGAAGATTTGGCAACATTACCAAGTAGAATGAATAGAATAGATCAGCTTGAGACATCCATGCTCCATAAGCTACTGTTATATTTAAGAGGAATTGTAGTACTCCAACTGTGATTCCTGCGGTTAAACCTGCGCCTAGCATTCGTTTGAAACTGTAGGATTTATTATTTAGTGCACCTGCAATGTATCCTATGAGAATACCGCCTATAATGTAGTTTCCAATAAAGCTCGGATCTTTGTACAGATTATATGTATATTCAAGTCCAAAGGTTTCTAGCGAATACATGATGTTATATCCGGCATATGCAAGATAGAATAATGTCCCCATGATAAAACCTGTAGCTCCTCCAGCCCATTTGTTCCAAATTAAACCCATAATAAGGGGAATTCCGAACATGACCATTTGAGCTAGACCATGAGTAAAGATTACTGTAATAAAAGCCCAAGGCGAGGGATCTATACCAGCCATCGGATCTCCTGGAGGGAACCAAACGTCGAAAGTGTCTTTGATTATTGTGGGAAATAGCAATATTATCAGAGCAACAAGAAGTGGTATTACTAAGCCGTATAGAATATCCTTTTTCTTAAATGGTTCTGCAGACATCGTTCTTTCACCTTTTCACTATTACGGTGGGGCATGTTTATAAGTTTAATGCCAAAAAAAGAGGTGGAATCCTGAAAATTAATAAAAATATATTGTTTTCTATGAAATTCTGAGCAAATAAGAATAAAAAAAAAAGAAAAATTAGGATATTAATGTAGAATCTTTTATTATCCTCGCAGGAAAGCTTTTGATCTAAGTATGCTGCCCCTCAAGTCTATTCTTGCTGGACAGACGAAATTGCAGTGTCCACAGCCATCACAGAGATCTGGATTCAGTTTAATGAGCTTCTCAACTTTTTGCTTATCAAATGCTTCTTTGATCAATATCGGACTTAGTTTGTGGCAGCAAACGCGCATACATGCACCGCATCTGATACAATTTGTGACTTTCGCCTCAGTATATTGCTTGCCTTTAGGAAGTTTTACCTCGACTTTCTGAGCTGAAGGTTTCAACAGTCCTACTTTATCCAAGAAAGGCGTTGTAAGATTCATTATTAATAGAGCTAGTATTGAACCGCCAAAGAATCCCATATATGTTTGAATTAGGATTGTTATAATACCAAGTCCTACACCGAAAATCGTTTGCCCCAAATATGTTAAGGGAGTAGTAGCTGGATCCGTAGCCATAAAGAATGCTAAGAATAGTGAACTTCCAATAAACAAGTGGAATAACACTCTTAGGAGAGGATCACCATCACCATACAAGAAGCTGAAAGCAAAAGCCATAACTGCAATTGTTACTAAATAAGAAACGGTTATTCTCCATTTGACATATTTTCTAGCAACAACAAAAAGTGCAATACCAACAACTAAAACAGCGATACTGCAGATACCGCCTATCCATCCATGGAATTTTTGAATAAGCAACAATTGGACTATGTCAGATTGTGTAACAAATTCCGGTATTTCTGTTATTGCAGGATCTGCAAAACATGTTACTATATAGTTAGCAAAAGATCCGTAAAGTGGATCACCATTACCTCCTATTACAGCATAGCCAATTGGTCCTGCTAAAGATGGGACCTTCAGTAATCCGTCGACAAGGTGATCTTTAGCTAGCAACATACTATCTAGAAAAGGCAATAAAACTAAGAACTTAGCAGCAGCAGCTGGATTTACACGTTTTCTTTCTGTGAGCTTTTTGAATACAGTCATACCAATCGCCGAGATAGCAGCAACAAAAATGTAAGCATCAGGTGCCTCTAAAGCTAAAACTTCAAGTGTACGCATAGTAGGAAGACCTAGAGAGTATGACAATGCAACTATTAGACCAAACACAGCAGCAGACAGAATATTAGGTTTGGCATCAACAGCTAGTTTTGATATTAACAGATCGATAGCTAAAGCGACCAAAACAGCAATTGCAGCTGTGATAAGGGAGGTTAATCCGAAAGATACAAAAGAAACTCCAACAAGCACTACAAGAGCGACAAAAGTATATAGCATAAGTTTATCTTTAGTCATTGATGCATATTCTTTTACTTTTGACATTATTAATTACACGTTCTCCTCGATTAATACTGACTTTTTCTATAAGTAGAACGTTTATAAGACTTTCTAAAATCAAAAAAATGGTTATTGGAAAAAAATTTTAAAAAAAATAAATTCAATTTAGAATTTTTATTTAATGCCAATCCAAAAAAATAATTTTAAGAAGCGTTTTACCTAGAATTTTAAATGAATAGGAAATTATTTTTAAATAGTAACTCTTATATCACAAAGGATAATCTAAAAAAGCTGTGATTTGCTTGGCTATGAAAAAAGCACCGTTATACATGGTTACTTGGCGATGCACAAGAAGATGCGTAGGCAACTGCCAATACTGCAGCTACACACCCCAATACGCAAAAGACACCGAAGTAAACACACAAACAGCCAAAAAAATAGTAGACCAAATCTACGACTTCGGATCACCATGGTTTGGAATAAGCGGCGGAGAACCCCTAGTAAGAAAAGACATCTTCAACATAATAGCATACGCCAAAAACATAGGCTTCGAAGTAAGCCTAATAACAAGCGGCTTTGCCTTCAACCAACAAAAACTAGACCAACTAACAAAACACGAAGTCCACACAGCCGTAAGCATAGACGGCAACAAAACCTCAAACGACATCATAAGAGGAACAGGAGCATACGACAAAGCCCTACACGCCATGAAAAAACTAAGCGAAAACAACATCCTAGACTGCGTCGTAACCACCATGACCAAACACAACATAAAAGACATGGAACACCCAGCAATACTAGCACAAAAACACAACGCCAGAATGATAGTCTACCACAACCTAGTACCCGTAGGAAGAGCAGACACCAACATGCCCGACCTAGCCCCCAGCCCACAAGACTACGAAGCAGCCTTCAACCAAATATACGACCTACAAGTAGAACTACAAGGAAAAGTCAAAGTAAACGTATACGCACCCTTCTACGCAAGAATAGTCAAACAAAAAAACCCAGCCAACTTCTGGGACTGGTTCCAAAACGGATTCCTTGGCAAATGCACCATCGGAGCCAACTACATAAGCGTAACAGAAAACGGTGACTACAGATCATGCGGTTTCCACGAAGGATACCGACTAGGAAACATAAAAGACAAAGGACTACGAGAAACCTGGGATGAACTGCAAAAATCAGAGTTCCACCTAAAACTAAGAGACAAAAGCAACCTCAAAGGCAGATGCGCAGTATGCGAGTACAGAGAAATATGCGGAGGCTGCCGCACAAGAGCAGAATACTACACTGGAGATCTGTTCGAAAGCGACCCAGCATGCGCCTACATACCAAAAGTCCTCAGAAATGATTAAGAATAAAAATATTGATAAAAATTCTTCATAAGTTTTTTTTGCATTTTTGTAATAATAATTAGATTACTAGCATATTATATTTAATTAATAGGCGACATTTTGATGGTGCAATCTTCAATTTTCAATTATTTTTTATCTTTTTTCCATCAATTTAGGAATTTCTACTTAATTCAATAGTAAAAGGAAAATTGTTTTCAAAAAATATCAAAAAATTTGAAAGCTGAAAAAACATTTTAGACCTGAATTGTTTGATATAGCCTTTTTTGCTGAAGAAATCCTTCAACACCGAAAACACTCATAGCAAAGCCTGTTATAATCATCAATAGAAGAAAGAAAACTTTGAAGGTGTAATTCTCAACCGGATAATGTATCATAAAAATAACAAATTCAATAACTAAAATTATCAAGAAAATTATAGAATAAATTAACATTTTTGAAAGCAGATACTTGCTAATCCACATGTAATCTCTTAGGCTAGCCCTTTTTTTGAGTGAATATTCCCCATATCTGCTTTTTTTCAAGTAACCTAAATCCTCTAATTTTTGCAGATGTCTATAGGCTACACTAGGACTACTAAGTTGGACGCCCTTCATAACATCTCTGGGACCAACAGCTTTACCCTTCCTTATAATATATAGATACACTCTAAGGGTAATACCTTCAAGTTCCTTATTATCTGCATTGAACATTGCTATTTTTCCGAATAATAAATTAAAAGTATATATCGATGCGTATTAGTTTTATCCAAATCTGAAATTATCAAATTTCAACAATAATAAATTGATATTTTATAGAAAATAATCGTTTTGAAGAATTCCATTAAGAAGAACTAAGATGGGGGATAATAAATAACAGTGTTATTAATACAAGGTTCAACCGTTTTTAAGATATAAAATACAAGATAGAAATTTTTTCAATAACACTCTTTGGTACTAATTATAATTTAAACTGTTCATTAATTTAATTAAAATCATAATATCAATCTTTAAAAACAAAAAAATAATTAGTTGAAATAAGTGAAAATTAAATGAAATGAAAAAACCAATTAGTATACTGTTAATATTAGTTGTATTACTCTCAATTAATACACACACGATTATTACTCAATTAGTTTTTGCTGAAAAAGAATTAAATAATGAAATTTTGGAAATACACATTTTTTCTCCAGAAAATACAACTTATGCTGATGTTGATATAGTTCTAAGTTGTGAATTCAATAGAGAAATAATTCAATCAAGTTATACTGTTGATAATGAAGAAAATGTAACCTTTACAGGAGATGTGATAATATCTGATTTATCACCTGGTAACCATACACTGATTGTTTATGCAAAAGACGAAATTGGAAATCTGGGTGTTTCAGACACAGTGGTTTTTACAATCAAACCTTTTCCTTCAATTTTGGTTATAATTTCAATATCAATAGTTGGCTTTATTGGCTTTATCTTAATAATTAATGCAATGAAACAAAAAGATGTGAAAAATAATAAATAACAAATTAATTGGTTACAATTGCAATAAAAATTATGGAAAAAGTAATAAATTCAGGTTAAAAAAGATAAAATGGATTCTTCTATGAACAAGCGTTTAATTTCATATTTAATTACAATATTTCTGGTTTCATTCTTAATCGTTTACTTTTCGATTCAGATTACACAGTCTGCTTACTCGAATCCGTCCAAGAACATCTTAACAATTAATGGTATGACTATTACGTTAGGTCCAGCTCCCAATTCAACAAACGTGCGTCTTGATACCAAAATCACTGTTGACACTTTATCGTCGGTTTCAGTAAATAATCCCAAGTTTACCCCAGAAATAGAAATTTCTCATGAAAACATCTATGTATCAGGTCCGCTTACTTACGAAAAATCTTTCTATCCAAGTCAGTTTTTAAAATCAGGCACATCATATCGGGTATCAGTAACTATAAAAGATATTCTGGTATCATGGAGATTTAGTACAACCTCAGAACCGTTTAATCCTGGATTAGAGTATTTTCTTGCAACAAATACTATGCCAATTGCATTTATAATAGCAAGTTTAGTAACAATAATATTTGGATTTTGGCTATCACATTTTATCAAGAAGAAAAAATTTGCAGATGGAGAAAAAGACACTGTTAATTTAGATAAATAATTTTAACTGAATAATCTTTTATAATTTAAAATATGAAATTTTAAAAAAATTTTATTTTTTTGAGAGAATTTTTAAAGAATTAAGCAATTTGCTTTAGGGATACGGCAAATGTATTAGTTTCTCCAGGTGGAAAAATAAAGAATAAAGTGTAGCTCTCAGGAGTTTGTCCTCCAAAGAACTAGACTTAAGGGTTTTCTAATCCTAATTTGAAATCTAAGATTACTACATTGGCTAATATTGAATAAAGATCTTCAGAATAGCATGCTGTTTCAATTGTTCTAGACAGAAATCTAAGACATTCATTGGAACTGGTTATACTAAAATTCAACTTTTCTTGATTTGTATTATAATTAATAAAAGAGGAAAACAAGAAAGCTCCAATCAGAATAAAAATAACTATAAAAAAACTGACTGCATCCAGAATTTTTTGATTTGCAATAACGATAACCTGAACATCAGCTAATAAGAAAGCAACTATGTTCGTCAATTTATAATTTTATAATATTTGATAGTCAAAAAATTTTGACTAATAATTGTTAAGAAAAATTGACCCAAAACCCTTTTTATTAGCTTATTTAGTCAAATAAGATTTACAAAAAGTTTTTTATCAAAAAATAATCATAATTTAATCGGTAATAAATCAAAAGAAAAACAGAATAGATCCCAATAGCAATGTTGATAATGGCTAGATAAAGATCAAAAAAGAGATCTGACAACTGGAAATGATCTAAACTATGAAAAAAACCTGGATCCTAATCTTCAGTATAATAGTTTTAGCAATAATCACCGTTGTATTTCTGGATAGTTTTAGTAATCCAATCCAAGAAGAATATAAGATCTTTAGAATTCAATATGATGGATCAATCTCTCCTCACACCAATTCTATCCAAAGAAATGGAAATATGTACACTTTTACAAATGACTTATATGGACAGATAATAGTCGAAGCCAGTGACATAATAATCGATGGTTCAGGATACACACTTCATGGCCAGTATAATGGAACTAGAACTGATTCATGGGTGGTAGGGCAGGGTCCAGAACAAAATACAAGTTCAATTCCATGGACTATAGGAATTGATTTAGCTGGAAAAGATTGCAAAAATTTAATGATCACCAATCTTAAAATAAAAAACTTTTACATTGGTATTTACCTTTGGACTTCAAATAATACCATTGATAATAATATTATTAGCGATAGTATAGTTGGTGTATTACTTTCTGGAGATAATAATTGCTTAATACGTAATTTTATATCAGATAATGAAGAAGGTATTTTCTTTGGAGTTAATACACCAGGAAATGAGCCTTTAAACATTTTAATGAATTTAAACAGTTTTGTTGATAATGAAGTTCAGTTTAGTGGTTGTTTTTGTGAGGGAACTAATACAGAGGAAGCTATACATACTTGGGATGATGGTTCAAGAGGCAACTATTGGAGTGATTATAAGGGAACTGATGAAGATAATGATGGAATAGGAGACACTCCATATGTCATAGATTTTTTGAACCAAGATAGATTTCCGCTTATGGAGCCGATAAGAATTGAAAAGTAAAACAGTTCTTGCGTGCTCAATTACAATTCTTTCTTTAGTGTACATTTTATCTGCGCAGAGTTTTGTTGAGGTTAAGGGTTGTTATGGTCCTCATATAACAGCGCAAATTAGTTCAAATGAAGTCAAAGTAAATGAAAGTGTAACTATAAATGGAGAAATATGTCCAGGAGATCCAAATGTAACAATCAGAGTAACTTTTACTAGACCAGATTATACTTGGATAGATCAATTTGTGGTTACAGATAGTGAAGGAAAATTTTCTGTCACTCAAGAACTTGATGAAGCTGGATACTGGAATATTTTTCCAATCTATGGTCATATTTGCGACAGACTATATGCAAACGTGACGGACCCTAACGCAGATCCAAATGCTCCAATACCAACTTTTGAGCTTCCGCCTTACAAACCTAATTACACTCTTGTTAGCGCTGCTGCAATTTCATTAAGTTTGGGAACTATTGTTGCTGTTGTAGGAACCAAGAATAAAACTCGCAAGATCAGCTCTTTGAGACTATTTGTGCAAATTGGTTTTGTTTTTCTTATTTTCTTTGGTATGTTTATTGATCATCAAAACATTCCAGTTCCTGCAGAACAAATTGCTCCACACGAAGTGTTGATTAGTACTGAAGTTTTGGGAGTTTCAATGCCTGACGGATTACCTGTTCCTTTTTTTGGATGTTATTATCCTTGTGGACGAACAACAACTTGTGCGCTTTGGGAACTTCAAACATACATCTATCCTTTCTGGGATGCTGGACGTGGATGGGGAGTTAATTATGCTTCTTCAGGAATTATGAGGTTAGGTGTTGTTTTTGGATCCATTATTTTATTATCAATTGTTTTAGGCAAGTTCTTTTGCGGTTGGATATGTCCCTTTGGATTATATATGGACCTGATATCGAAGTTAAGAAAAACTTTGAGGATAAGATATCGAGTTCTATCAGATAATTTCAATAAAAAATTTCACCAACTTGGATATGTAATTTTAGCTTTGATTTTGATTTTAAGTATTCTTTTTGGAATGCAGGCCATCGCCAATACTCAAATCATTCCTGAAACTGAGAAAGGAGGATTCATATACCAATATTTTTCAGCACCATTTTGTCAAGTCTGTCCGATGAAACCGCTATGCATGTCACTACAAACTTCTGTTGGATTATTAAGACCTGAATGGTTAACAGAATCAACTACCGGAGATTTTTATCAACTAGGATATTACTTAACTTCACTAAATATTGTTATATTGGCTATAGTATCATTAGCTGCTTTCTTTTATAGACGTTCTTGGTGCAGAATCTGTCCATTAGGAGCTTTAATTGCCTTATTTAGTCGTTTTCCTCCATTTAAATGGATATCAGCGCTTCGACTAGATAAAGTGGAAAAGAAATGCACTAAATGTGGAGTTTGCAAACGTGTATGTCCAACACAGGTAACTGAAGTTTATGAAAAAAAGGGGGGAGATGTGACAAGTTCAAATTGTTTATTGTGTTTACGATGTGTTGAAATGTGTCCCTACGAAGACGCATTAAGGCTTAATCTTGCAGGAAAAACAGTTATGAGATCAAGAAATTGGCTAGAATCAAATGAATTCTAAGTCCAATTTTAGTTATTTATAAGTAAAAAGGTTAGTTGATTATTCAAATTCAATTGTTGATGGAGGTTTATCTGTGATATCATATAGACATCTAACAACACTTGGAATTTCTTCTGTAATTCTTGCTGCAATTCTTTTTAATACTTCATAAGGTACTTCTCGAGCTTTCGCTGTTACAGCATCTTCAGAATCCACTATCCTTACAGTAATTATGTCGCCATAAATTCGTTTACCATTCTTTATTCCAGTAGCCTTATCGTTATGCAAAACAGCAAAATTCTGAAAAGTCCCCAACTCCGAGGTTTCATCTTCAACTATTTGTGTTGCTTTACGAACTATTTCAACTCGTTCAGGAGTAACAACACCAAGAACTCTTAATGAAAGAGCCGGTCCAGGAAAAGGCATCCTCTCGGTAATATTCTTTGGAAGACCTAGCTCCCTACCAACCATTCTTACTTCAGGCTTAAATAAGTCGCGTAAGGGTTCTAAAATCTTATATCCATAGGATAAAGGATCAATTCCGATTTGTTCTAAAACGTTGTGTTGTGATTTAATTCCTTTTACAGTTTCGATTACATCTGCTTTGATAGTACCTTGGGCAATAACCCCAATATTCTCCTCTTTGGCTACCCTACCTAAAGTTCTATAAAAATCATGACGAAAAGCCTTTCTTTTTTCTTCAGCATCAATCCTTCCAGCAAAAATCTTGAAAAATGCCTCTTTTGCATCAATTAATCTAGCTTTTATTCCCAGATCTTTGAGAGTTCTTATAACAAATTCTGGTTCGCCCTCTCTTCTAAGTCCATCATTAATAAAAACTGCAAGCAGTTTATCTCCAACGGCTTTATGGACTAAAAAAGTTGTAACTGTACTATCAACTCCGCCTGAACAAGCTGATATTACCTTGTGTTCTCCTACAAACTCTTTAATTTCTTCTAAAGATTTAGCTATAAATTTTTTAGCATCAAACATCTTCAATTAAAACTCCTTCAATAAAATAGATTCATTTTATTGAACATATAGTTTTTTCGCAAAAAAACGAATGCTTAACTAAATTTTTAATAAATTATCATCAAAAAACGAAACAATTTTTTATATAAAATAAATGTACATATACATAACATGAGTTTAAAAAATATTTTAGGTACAATTTTAGTAATCATCATTTTCTTTTTTGGAATTATTTTTGCTTTCGCATCAGCATACTCATCCTTAAGACTTATTGTTGCAGGTTTGCTTTTTGTTTTAGGATTTGGAATTATTTTTTATCTAAATAGAAGACCAAAAGTTACAATTCAAAAATTAGAATTATCTGGGGAAATGAAAGCCGTTGCGATAAATTGCCCAAATTGTTCAGCTTCAATAAAACCTGATAGAATAAAAATAATCTCCGGGGTTCCTTATGCAACTTGTCCATATTGTGATAATACCTTTGAGATAACTGAGGAGCCTAAATGGTGAAATTGAAAGTTATTACGGTTTTGATTCTCTTCGGAATAGTTGCTCTATCACTTACCAACCAAGTACATGCTCAACGAGAGTATTATTTTGGACAGGAATGGGTTAAGATCTGGGTTGAACCTGATGGTTCAATTGATCTATTCTATAACATAAGTATTACACTTGATTATGGTGATAATATTAATTGGATTAGTGTAGGTCAGCCTAATTCAGATTTTACAATTGGACAAGCTATCGATCAAAATGGTAACACACTTCAAACCGAGGATATTAGCACATCAAATGATTATAAGGTTAAGGTGAATCTAAAAAGTCCTCTTAGAGCTGGTGAAACCATCTGGTTTACATTGTTAACAAATGTAGGTCGGATGATTTTTGAAGATCAAACAAATCCTGGAAATGATGGTATGCAATTCACAGCATCATGGTATACAGCACCAATTTTAGATTCACGCATTGTTATAGTAATACCACAAGGAATAAATGAAGATGAAGTAAAAACAGGATCAGTTTTCTGGAGTAATATTTTATATGAAGAAGAAAGACTGGCAGTTTATTGGGAAAAACAAAACAGCATACCTGACGAGAGATTCAATGTAGCCGTTTCATACCCAAAACAGCAAGGTTGGACCTCCTTTCCTAAAACCAGTGATGGTGGTTTCTTAGAGAATATAGGATTTTTATTGCTAATAATAGTTTTTTTTGCCGCTATTATATTTTTTATATTTCTTATCAAGAGAAAACAACCCTATAAAAAACCCACTGTTGCCATTGAGAGTCTTGGAATATTAAGAGGGCTAACCGCTGTAGAAGCTTCTTATCTCTTAGATTTAAAACCAACGAAAATTGTAACTGAAATATTATATGGTCTACTTAAAAAAAGAGCAGTATGGGTGAAATCAACAACACCATCGTTAGAATTCACTATTCAAGAACCCTACCTAAAAAAAACTGGAACTAATAAATATCCACTTAGATATTATGAAATAGATTTCTTGAATGCAATTAAAGAAAATGGAACTCTGGACGAAAAAAAACTAGCCAACACAATAATGTTTCTTAGATCTACGCTAGAAGAAAAATTAAAGGGCTATTGCAGAAAAGACACAATTAATTATTATAGAAAAATTGTATCTAAAGCGTGGAAACAAGTTGAAACAGCAGGAACTTCAAAATTAGCCTCTAAAGTTTACGATGAACAATTGCTGTGGTTGTTTCTTGATCCTGAAATCCAAAATAGAACTCAAATCGCTTTCAAAAACTATCGCTTCGAACCTGATCCATTATGGTTTTGGTACTGGTATTCTTCCGGGTATTATAAAACTAAAATTCCAAATAAGGCAATTACTAAACCCCCCTCTGCAACTCGAAAACCTACAGCCATACCAGGTGCAGATTTTGCAAATAATATAGCTTCAGCAATTGAGAACAGCGCTAATAATCTTGTGCTTAATATGGAAAAATTTGCTAATGCAATTATTCCGTTACCCCCAAAACAAAAAACTTCTAGACAACCAGCTCACCAAAAGGCTAAATGTGTTTGTGCTTGTGCTGCTTGTGCTTGTGCATGTGCTTGTGTTTCATGTGCCTGTGCATGCGCAGGAGGAGGAGTAGGATAAAAAGAAGGGGCATATATGAGTTTTATAAGTAAAATTTTTAAAAAACAAAAGATTCCTCAAGGAAGATTCACATACAGGGGAAAAGGCAAATTTAAAGGTTTAGCTTTGCAGCTTCGAGTGGAACCGGATAATAAAGGACTTCTAATTATTAATGCTAACACTGTGCTATATCTTAACCAAACTTCAACATTCTATGCTTACTATTTAATGCAAGGATGTTCAGAAGAAGAGATAATCTCAAAAACCACGAAGATCTACAAAGTAAAGAGGGAAGAAGCTCATTCTGACTTTGAAAAACTAATCTACAGTATTAGTACCTTAGCTCAAACAGAAGAAGTAGAACCAATATCCTATCTTGATATTAAAAAAATTGAACCGTTTAGTCAAAAATATTCTGCTCCTATACGGGTAGACTTAGCAATTACATTCAAATGCCAAAATAGTTGTATTCACTGCTATGCTGGAGGATCACATGAAACAAAGGAACTCACAACAGTTCAATGGAAGCAAGTAATTGATCGGCTATATCATATTGGAGTTTTTATATTAACTTTTACAGGTGGAGAACCAACTCTCAGAGAAGATCTACCTGAACTTTTAGCTTACGCACAATCAAAAGGATTAGTAACAGGTCTAATAACTAATGGAAGAAAATTAGCAAAAAAAGAATATGTGCAAAAACTGGAGAAAGCTGGTTTAGATTTTGTTCAAGTAACGCTTGAATCTCATAAACCCAAGATACATAACCGTATTACAGGCGACGCAAAAAGTTGGGAAGAGACCGTGTCCGCTATTAAAAATCTTGTCCCTACGCAAATTTACACAACTACAAATACTACCCTTAATCAGCATAATGTAAATGATTTTCTTGAAACTATTTATTTTATTAAAGAATTGGGCGTTGGTGCTTTTGGTTGTAATAGTTTAATCTATTCTGGAAAAGCAAAAAATGTTAAGCAAGAATTTGCTTTATCCCACGAAGAACTTAAGGAAATTTTGCCAAAAATTCATAGCAAAGCAGCAAAATTAGGATTAAAGTTTCTTTGGTACACGCCAACTCAATATTGCAAGCTTGATCCAGTTAAACTCGATCTTGGAATCAAATCTTGTTCAGCAGCAATGATCAATATATGTGTTGGACCTAACGCTGATGTTTATCCATGCCAGAGTTACTTTGAGAGCATAGGCAACATACTAGAGCACAATTGGGAAAGCATTTGGAACAATCCCTTAGCCATAAAAATAAGAAATAGAGAATATGTTGAACCTAAATGTAAAGATTGCTCCCAACTCCAAATTTGTGGAGGAGGATGCCCACTTGAATTACAAAATAAAGAATTCATCTGCGCTTAATATTATGGAAAATAAGAAATTTAATAAAATTTTATTTATGCATAATAATTAAATATATTTTTTATAACAAACTCATTATTTAACAAAAGGATAAAAAAAAATGGCTAAAGTAAAAATTATTATTTTAAAAAAAATTGATCCTAAAAAAATTTATGAAAAGGTTCCAATTAACTATAAAACAGGAAAGGAATTTAGTATTTGCTCTCATTTCAATGAGGGACAAGAATTTATTGTTGAAAATTGTGGTGATATGCCTGAAGGTTTTTGTTCTTGGGCTTGGCGTGATATTTATAAAGATCTATCAGTGCTTACTTATGGCGGAAATTTTCCTTGGTTTAAAAAAGGAGAAATAATTACATGCTGTACTGATGGAGTACGTCCAGTATCTTTTTTGCTAAAAAGGATCTAGACAAATGCTGATACTTGATCTGATTTTTTCTCAATTATTGGCAGAATTTTGTTTAATTCTTGGAATGCATTAAGAATTGATAACCCTCTTTGGGTTATTTTATATGCTAATCTATCTTTTCCTATAGATTTTTCTTGAACTAATCCTTGATTAATCATGAAATTTAGGATTTCTTTAAGTAGACTGCAATTCGTATTAGAATTGTACATTATATGGGTAATCCTTGATAAGCCTCTCTTTGATAAAATTGATAGAACTTCTATACAGATTTCTATTTTTGATCGTCTCATCAAATCATTCACGACAATTAAAGTAATTTTCCTAGCTTATCTGAACTTTTTGAAATAAGAGGTTTGTATATAACTGATTTATGATTTTCAAATCTAAATTTCGATTTTTGACTAATTAATCCAGATCTGTAATATGAAGATCAAAAATTTACTATTTTGAAAAAAAATAGGAACCGGGAAAATAAAAAAAAGAGAAGTAATTGAATAATAGCTTTAAGTTATTATTTCACTGGTGCTAGCTTGACTCCACAAATAGAGCATTTACCATCTGCCGTTATTTTTGGTTGCTCAGGAACTTCAGCTCCGCAAATGCCACATTTAACTATGAATTCCACCTCCAAGCAGATTCCAATTTAATAAAGTTCAAATGTATCTACCTACTTCTTTTCACTTACCTGTTTTTTCAATAACTGGACTTTTTTTAAAAGCTGCATATAATGCTACAAGCAAAGCTACTATACCAATACCTATCCCAGCATACATTCCCCATGCAGGAGCACCAGTAGCATCTTCTCCATCAGCACCTGGCGGACCTGTCGGTCCCGTAGGACCTGCTGGACCAGTAGCACCAGTAGCACCATCAGCACCTGCTGGACCAGTAGCACCAGTAGCACCTGCTGGACCAGTAGCACCAGTAGCACCATCAGCACCTGCTGGACCTGTGACATCAACAACCGTGAAAGTTGTAGTAGCCATAGCTCCCTCATCATCACTTGCAGTGATAGTATAAACTCCAGGATCATTTTGTGTGGGCACACTAAGTATTGCAGTGAAAATTCCATTTGAATCAACAATAATCATAGCAGGAACAGTTGGTATACTATCTCCATCCCAAGATAGAGTAACAGTGGCATCAGGATTAAAGCCTATACCTACAATTGTAGTTGCAGCTATTCCAGTATCTGGTACAGCCACAATAGCTTGAGGAGGTAATAAGACAGTATCAATCGCATGAATAACACCATTGGTAGCTCCTATATCAGCAGCCAAAACGGTGGCTCCATTAACTAGCACTGAACCCTCAGTTATAGTAAGATTTCCACCTTGCAAAGTTTCAATCGAACCTAAAGCAACAACCTCAGTAGAATTGAATTCACCAGCAACAACATGATACAAAAGAATCTGCTGCAAAACAGCAGGATTTGCGATAAGCCAATCCAAAACTACAGGATCTACATCTGCAAAAGCATCATCCGTAGGAGCAAACACAGTAAACGGACCAGGACCCTCCAAAGCACTAGTTAAACCAGCAACATCCAAAGCCGCAAGCAAAGTCGTAAAACCACCAGCAGCC